>WNFR01000132.1_pt1 | contig 117490 bp, 102 predicted proteins | sample 5400221 | NCBI WGS metagenome assembly WNFR01 (sample SAMN13153357, study PRJNA577476) | soil metagenome | isolation source: 40 cm soil under Madrone tree | place: USA:California | collected 2016-06-14
CCGCAGAGGCGACCTTTCTAAAGCACTGGAGTTAGTTGCTCAAGTGAATTGCTACGAACTGGAAAGCGGACCGAGCTGAGACAGACTCGGATTATGAAAAACGAATAGCAGTTTCTACCGCGTAGCGGTTTAGTTCAATAATCATAATCGTGCCTCCATCTGAGCGGCGGCATTTCAATCGGCCCCATCGATTTCATTTGCGATTCTGTGGCTCGCCCTCAAGGCGCAGTAGCTCCTCATCAACTTCGCGGGTTGTTCGGATTCCACGCGGAGCCAAATTCGAGTCTATACACCTGCAGCCTTAAGAGCTGCGTCATGCTCACGATGATCACGTTGTACCGCCGCTTCGCACGCGCGCACCGCACAAAGGCCGGGAAGCCACACCTCGGCAGCACAGTCGGCACTTCAGCAACCCGAAACAACTCGTCAGGATCATTGCCCAAGAGCGGAACGGAGGGGCCAGTATCGTCGAGCGCACACCGCTTAGCCCACTCCATTGCCTGATTCTTTGAACATTTGGCGCGGCCACGCGGAGCGTCGCACGAACTTCAATGTCGGATCCCCAAACCTTCGAACCGCCGCCACTCTTCGAGGAAAGAGGCAATCAGCCTTAAACGTTCGGTTGACGGGGCGAATGCGGAACACTGGTAGAACAGGACCTCATTCATAAGAGGACGGCTCCCGGCGCTCCGTGTCCAATCGGGAGTTCTGCGGAGTCAGTGTCCAAGTGACTGAATCATGCATCCGGTTTTATCAGCTACACCGAGAGGGTTCCTTGGCCCTCGCCAGCCTCCGTCCGGCTTTATGTCGCATCAAAGCAAGCAAGTCACTAGGCCACGCGTTGCTCTGACGAAGGTTCGACAAATCGACAGAACCTTCTCGCGTTACAGGATCAGACGCTCGCCGCCATCTCGCTGATAGTCTCCACCATCTCGCTGATAGTCTCCACCATGTTTGATGATAAGCGACCCATTGCCAGATACAACCCGCCATCATATTGTCGCGTACAACTCGAAGGATGCTCTCGATGTATCCACCGCCTACGGGCTTGCGACGCCAATGTTTGACCTGCACAGCTTAGCTCTTCTTGTTTCTCTTAACCAAGAACTCCAAACGATGTCCTTACCGCCGGCTCTACCTCCAGGTTGGAGGGTCGCATCAAACCCGAGATATGAGAACACCCTTGCCAGCAATCGCTCCAGTTAGCGCCCACTCGCTTCAAAGTATTTCGAATCATCTGCGATACCGTAAGCAAGCTGGTTGCTGAAGTCAGCGATCGCGCAAAGATGATCGCTGTTTTGGTTTTGTCCACCTTCAAAAACTCGGAGTTACGGCTGTTGTGTCCCCCGCCCAGACCCGGTTCCAGTCAGTCGAGTAGCAAACACACGGTAACCAAAGTGTTGTAACGTTCAGAGGCCGTGAACGGCATTGCGGGAAACCAGACAAACTGCGGTGCACGGCCTCGTAGGAACGTGTTGTTAGGCGAGGCTTACGCAGTCGGCGCTACCTCTGGCTTTGATACCTACAGCTCGCTATAAGTTCGGTCAGGAAGTCAACAAAGTATTTGTATCTGATGTTTGGCAATGAAGCTGATTGCTCTTTGCGTTGAGCGTGAAACTGCTCTCCGAATTCTTGACGCTCCTGTGCACGCGGCGATTCCATCGTTCTTTCCATAAGTTGCTTGAAACGTGGATCATCACGTATTGGATCGAAGTCCGTGTCCTCATCTAGTTGTTTCCAATCGCTACATCCGTTGACAATCGCCTGCTCAAGGTGTTCAAGGGCCAGTCTGATATCATTCACCCGGGCTGCCGCGCCCAAAGCATCTTTCGAGTGTGTTGCTGAGCGCAGGCTGTACGAGCGAGCAATATTGTACTGACTTCTATAGTTCTTAGGATTTAAGCTTAGACTTTTAGAGAATTCATCTATGGCGAGATCCAATTTACCGCTTTTGTAATACGCGAATCCGCGACAGTTAAGCCCTCCTTCAGATTTCGGCTTGAGTTCCATTACTCTGCTGCAATCGGTAAGTGCGCCAAGGATATCGTTAGCTTCTATATTAATAGCGCCTCGCTTTAGCAATGCATCCTCATTGTCAGGCTGAGACTTCAATACCTGGGTGAAATCATTGCGTGCGCGTTGAAAATCGCGCTTTTGTGCATAAGCCTGTCCTCTGGCGGTGTAAAAAACTAACGGCTCTGGATTCAGAGCGATTGCTCTTGTGAAATGCTCTATCGCACTTTCCAGATCGTGTTTTTTCGTATAAACCAGCCCCAGGAAGTAGTAGGCGTCCTCGTTTTCGGGGGCTAGCCGATTAGCCTCTTTTATATCAACTTCAGCCTTCTGAAGATCATCTGTTTGGAGGTATGCAAATCCTCGTTTGGTATAACTGCTGCGCTCCTGCGGATCAAGTTTGATGACCATGGTAAAATCGGCTATTGCCTTAGCCCACTCATTAGTGTCGAAGTAAATATCGGCGCGGTTCTGATAGAATTTTGCGAAGCTCGATCCATTCTCAATCGCTTTTGTAAAGTCTACTATTGCCGCATTGTTATCCTTCTTTATTTTGAAAAGATAGCCACGAAAGTTGTAAGCAGCGGCAAGGACAGCAACATTATCTTTTTGCTTGATCACCTGATTTAGATCGCTAAACGCTCCTTCATAATTTTCATTTTCGGCTCGCTGTACTGCGCGCACGTACATACCCATAGCCGACAATGGTTGTAAATCTGGGTTCAGGCGGAACGCCTCGCTGAAGTCCGCATAAGCTTTATCTTGGTCTGCGCGAGCCATATAAGCGATGGCTCGTTTCTGATAGGCTTCAGCGTTTTTATGATTTTTCTGTATTTCAAGGCTGTTTTCTTCAATTAGTTTATCAACCTGTTGATAAGTGCTTTGTTTATCCAAATCAATACCATTTATGCAGATACGGGCATAAAGCTCTGAAATCTCATCGCGTTTAAGAGCGAGCGCATATTCTGCCTTCGCCTGCTCGTACTGGCGTAATTCCCTGTAACATCGAGCAAGTATTAAAGAAGAAACGTCTTTCGCGCCAAGCTGACGGGCGCGATTTAATACACTCATAGCGCGCTGAGGTTGTCCGCGAAGAGCAAGCCACTCGCCCAACGTGTTCATGCTTTCTGCATCATTCGAATTGGATCTTAGAGCATTCATGGCGGTGATCAATTTTGATTCGAACTCACGATGTAGGGCCGGCATAGAAAAATCATATATTTTAACGGTTCCGTCCCAATTACTGCATATGAGTTGCCTGCCATTCGGCGAAAAAGTCACATTGCTTACATGGGCGAAGATAAACCCCGCAATATCATGCTTGATTTCTGCATCGTAGAAAGTACGCAGCAGGCGTCCTGTATGCGTTTTCCATAACCGCAATACCCCATCATACCCAGAGGAAGCGATTAGTTGTCCATCAGCTGAGAAAGCAAGCCCTGTGACACCCTGCTGGTCTTGATTAATTGTAAGGATGTTTTGACCGGTATTTAAGTCCCAGAGCTTAAATGTCTTGTCGGCACTACCCGATATGGCGATCTTTTCTACAGGAGAAAAAGCAATGCTCCGAATAGCGTCAGTATGCCCGATGAAAGAGTGAACCAGACGCTTGGCTTGTGCATCCCACAGCCTTAATATCTTATCCTCGCCACCCGAAGCTACATACTTGCCGTCTGGAGAGAATGCGACACAGTAAACATTACCTTTATGCCCGGTGAACGAATATGCCTCAACTCCATTCCTGATATCCCAAAGCTTGACTGTCTCATCAGCGCTTGCGGAAACGGCATCGTGACCATTTGGTGAATAGGCGACGCTATATACATATCCGTTATGGCCTTTTAAAGTCTTAATGCCTTCCCCGGTCGCTATGTCCCATAGCTTTAGTGTTTTGTCCTCACTGCCGGAAAGCGCGAATCGGCCATCGGGAGAGAATGCAACGCTAGATACGGAGGCGTCATGTCCAGCGAAGGAGCGTAGTTCCTTTAGCGTCGCTAGATCATAGAGCTTCATGGAATTATCCGGCTGGCCATTGAAATCTATCAAACTGAGCTGACTTCCGAAGAGGGCTAAGTTGCCATCAGGGGAAACCGAAATGCTGGTTAGCATTCGGGTGAAGTCCCTGTCGGAAGAACGAAGCTCCGGCTCCTTGCCGATATTCCATGACTTTACTGTGCCATCGCCTCCTGCCGACATAGCAAGATTCCCATCGGGTGATATAGCTACATCAAAAATGAACTCCTCGTGACCATAAAATGATCGAAGCTCGCGTCCCGTCTTTTCATCCCAGAGCCTTAATACATTGTCCTGTCCGCCTGATACGACGCGCGTACCATCAGGAGAGAACGCTACGCAATTAACGTTGTCATTATGTCCAAAAAATAATCGGATGGTGTTGCCAGTACCGACATCCCATTCCCTGATAATATTGTCAACACCGGCGGAAAGGATCTTCTTGCCATCAGGTGAAAAGATGGCCTGGTTTACAGGAGCCGAATGGTCTTTATAAACAAGTATTTGATTCCACGTTTGCGTGTTCCATAGTTTTATTTCCCCATCCCAACTTGCCGTAACCGCCAGTTTTCCATCGGGCGAAAACCTAATACTTTTAATTATCATTTGATGCCCTTTGAATGACTTGAGTAATTGGCCGTTTTTCAAGTCCCAGAGGGTTAAACTCCCATCTAAATCTCCAGCTAGAATGAAACAGTCATCAGGTGATACCGCTACATCGAAAATATTTGAGTGACTCTTTGGCTTTGGCTCGCCGCTCTTTGGGAGCGACTCATTAAGCTTCTCTATTAGCTTTGAGTGTGGCCCATTGAAGGTGCGAATTGGTTGCTTGCTTTCAACATCCCATAGTTTAAAAGTTTGATCCGTGCCTCCAGAAACAAATCGCTTGCCGTCGGATAAAAACACTAGATTCGTCACTGATCGAGCATGGGCAGCGATTCTGCGAACCTCTATCCCAAGGTTCGCATCCCAAATTATTATGTTGCCTTTATCATCGCCTGATATGGCCATCTGGCCATCAGGTGAGAACGCTATAGAACTTACAGCTCCTTCGTTTCCGATGAGAGTGTTAATCGCTGGCGGAGATCGGTGATATAAATCCCAAAGCCCCAGGTCGGACAGGAAAATTGGGTTGCCCAATTCATTGAGTTTCTTATTGGCTTCTTCAAATGAAGACTTGGCTTCGAACCAACGATGAGCAAGTCCCTGGGCATCGCCTCTTGATATTAAGCTTTCAACTAGCTGTTTTTTTGCCTCTATTTCGTTTTTCTTTGCGAACTTGCGCTGTTCTTCAGCCAGCCGTCTGGCCTCCCGCTCAAATGAAGCCGCTCGCTTGGCCAGTTGTGATGAATAGTTAGCCTCTTGGGTCTTCGCCTCAGCGATTTCGCGCTGCTTATCGGCAGACTCCTTGGCCTCACGCTCTCTTTCCGCCGCTACCTCTGCTTCCTTCTGTTTGCGGAAGGCGTAAACGGCTGTACCGCTTGCAGCGACAGTTAGGATCAAAAGAAGTACTATTATGAGCGCGGTTACTATCTTAAAGACTCGGTGTTGGCGGACATCCTGGCCCACCATCACATCAGTTGGTTTATTGTGTAGCCTGGCTCCAATTCTTCCTACTTCTTCTAGGAATTGAGGGTTCCGCAATGATAAATCTTCTGCTTTCCTAGCCCATTCAAGATGAGCGTAAAGAGGCTCTTCGTAGAATTTGTTTTTAAGGCCATCGTGCAAAGCAGTAGTTGTTGCCCAGTTGAAATCCTTGGAAGAATCATCCCATTCAATTCTTCCATCTGTAAGAGCAATTAGGAGATTCTGCGTTGAACCATTATGAAGATCCAGCCACTCACTAATTTCGCGTTGTACCCATATTGAGCTAGCCGCGTCAGGAGATGCCATTAGAATAAAGTACTCAGAATCAGCTAATGCCTGTTGAATTTCAGGCCAGAGTCTGTCCGTCAGTTGAAGGGTTGTTTTATCACGAAAGGTACGGATGGCACGTAGACGATAGAAAGGTTTGGCAAATCGATGCAATGCGGACTGCAAAGCGGGTGCCAATCTCTCATCAGCGGCATGACTATAAGAGATGAACGCCTTATATTTAAAGTCATTGTTGTTTATCGATTCTGGCATACCTACCTCATCTTATCTGGTTAGTGCTGTGCCGAGCGGCAAGTAACGAGCGAACAGCTTTTGTATCGTAAATCATACGGTCACGGGCTGCCTACAATTCGGTGAATGTCGACGCTCTCAATGGCGCATACTCTGATCGGACGCGACGATTAGGCGATCCCAAAATCTCCGAGAGCCGCTTCCACTCGTCAGTCAAGCAGACCCAACGAGCGACTGAGGGTTGTCTGTAAGCAAAGTCGTTCGGGTACAAGTGCCGAATTGGTCCTATACTGCGTTCATACCATGCTACGGGGCGTCCATCGCGTGTCCATACGAGTGGGTTCTGCGCGCTCGGTTCCCAAGATAGATGGGTCAGCCAACTCCTCCCGGGGAAGGAGTCGAGCGTGGCATCCACAAAGGGAAGAAGACCGCCAACCTCTTGGGTGAGCCACTCATGATCACTCGCACCGGGGTGTCTAATTATCGTTCTACCGTCTTCGAATGCGAGCGATGATCGAGCATTCAGAACAATAGGGTTTTTGTCCAAGCTCAACGCGCTGCCACTCCGAACGACGTGGTCGACTGACAAGCTGGCGTCGAATTTCTCCGAGAAGGTCTTGATCACTCCCCCCACCATCCGCACTGAAGGATCAAGGTCAGCCTCAATGATGGCGTCAAGCTTTTCGCGCAGAGATGTCGGGCCAGACAAGACGAGCGTGTCGAGCCCTGCATCCACGGGCCACGAACTCGCCGTCGAGCACGATTGAGGTGAACGCAGGAAGACAAATGGATCTGCGAATGGCACAAGTGCTTGAGCGAGCCGGGAAATCGGAACACCCGCGAATCGTCCCTGTCGCTCGCGGACCCGAAGAATCATGAAGAGCCGTTCCACCTCAGCATCGTCCTGACCATTTGAGACCATATCGCGGACATGTTTCCCGCGCATTCGTCGCGACCTGGGTTGAGGCGGGTCGTCCCGAATACTTGCGGCCAATTCGGAGCGAAGGTCACCGACATCTGAGTCGAGAGCCGCTTCGAGGTGATTGAGAATCGTCGTGGAGGCTCGACTAACGGAGGTGCGTAGTCCATGACTAGTTCGTGGCCTAATCACAAGCGGCCTCGCCACTGGAACGATAAGAGGCCTTTCCACAGTTGGCTGGGGCCAACTGATCTCGGGCACACCTAGCGCCCGATTAGCCGTGCGCAAGGCGACCCATGAAGAGAGCGCAACATCTAGCTGCGATGACTCACTCTCGCGAGAAAGCCAATCGCGTATCTCCACTGCATCCGCTCGAATTGCTAGCGCCTCCGCCATCAGGTGAAAGCGTCGGCTGACTTCTGCTTTTGCCGCGCTGGCCAATGCAACGGCATCTCTGTAGAGAGTGGGGTGAAGTAAGAACAGACGGTCAAGTCCGCGGAGTGCCGCCTGCAAGTATGTCTGTTCGTCGAATGCAAGCAGCTGGAACAGAAGCTCTACGAAGAGCGACGGCCAGCTAGGCACCTCTTCGATATTGTCGGCGATCGGAACTTGTTTCAGAGGCGGCAGGTTTCCTCCGCCGCTAATCCAGAGTTCGAGCATATCGAGCAAACGCCTCAGGCCACGTTGAACAGCATCGGCACCGTTTGCGATCGCGGCGAGACGGCAAAGGTCGTCCAAGTTCTCCGCCAGTGTGCGCGAGCGACTCTCGGGCGTCTCTTGATCACGCGCCGTGACTGCACGGCACACGGCACCCCAACGCTCAGCTGCCGCGAGTAGTGGGAAAATCGCTTCGTAAGCCGGGTCTGCGCCATCAAACCACCACACGCGCTCCCCTCTGCGCCCTAAGGCAGCCCACGCGAGAGCGACCGCATCCTGCGCTTCGGCTGGCCGTTCAACAGCGATGCGCTCTAGCAAAGCGCTTACTCCTCGCCAGTCCCTCGACTCGCACACCGCACGCATTGCTTCGTCGACTCGAACGCCGAACAAGGATCCAGCGTCATTACTTGAAGCGCTATCAGAATAGGTCGAGTCGGCTTCGCAGGCGAACTCTGCTGGCGCGGCGCGACGCATCAATGCCGACAGATCGGCGATTCCGATCCGTCGAGCCGCTTGCTCTAGAACCGTTCGGATCTCTCCAAGGCGATCGCGGTCGACTTTGACTTGCCAACACAGTTGGCCCGTCGAAAAGGCCCATATTGCAAGGAGATCGACTCGTTCGATTGTTACGCGCTCTGCCATACCAATCAGGCCGCTAACGATGGAGAAGTCTCCAGGTTCGAGCGCACTCGGAGAGACTCTAGTGAAACGCGCTATCGAAGAAGGGCCTTCAATACACGCCGCCGTAAAAACCTCACTCTCGATTTGAGAAGACAACCGGTTATCGCCGGTACGTGATGCTTCTCGCGAGACTGCAAAGAGACGCAAACCCTCGTACTCCCAACACGAAGGAGTTTCGGCCGCCAGTGCTAAGAACCAATCGAGAGGCTGCTGGAGGACATACTCCTTGTGCCCGGTGAAACCGATGTCCAGCCAAGGGAGGCGCGAACGCGCTGTTGCAGCTTTTTCTTTCTCACCGATCTCATCCAAGAGCGCTGCGATACGCTGGACGATTTCGTGCCGATCAGCGGGCGCTAGATCCCACGCCCCATCAGCTGTGCCAATCCAACGATCTGCATATGACACAAGGTCGTCTCGATCGCCTGTGTCTGCGAGCGCCCGCCACATCGTCTCCAGCAGCACATTCGGGCGATTACCTGCTCGAATTTGTTCAGTCAACACCCCGCGGACAGCCTCTGCAACTTCTCGATCATACGCGGAACCCTCCACGATACCTCGCACGATTGACGTTGTGACGCGCGCGAAGCCCGGTGGTGCAACGTACATTTTTGTATGCGCCAGTTCACTTAGGGCCGCAATGGCTTGAGACATCGATTGAGGATCAACATGAAGAGCTCTTGGCTTCCGGAGCCTGGTCGTTGAAATGAAAGACCCCAGCAAGGCGGCCGCATGGAGGACTTGCACTACGGTTCTGTCGTCGCGCTCATCACGTTGCCTGGCACTGTACACGGTCATGATCTCTTCACGTATGCCGCTCGCTTCACGCGTAGGTTCCTCGAAACCGAAAAGAAATGCGCTCCAAGCCATGGCTGTAAGCTGTTCTGACTCCATGCCTGCACCAAACGAGACGGAAGTTGCCCCCTGAATTGTAGCCGCTCGGTCTAAGAAGACCGGCGCCATCCACCTGTCCCGCAGTCGCGCATCGTCAAAGAGCGCTGCGACAGCAGCACCCTCCAGTCGGTACGCCCAGTGTTCGGTCGCAGGCGGGGTCATCCAACTCAAGAAGATCTTACAGCGCAGCCATGATCGCGTTTCAAAAAGTTGGTTCAGCAATCCGTAAGCGTCCCTAATGTAGTACTGTTCTATGCGGTTGAGTATTAGCGAGAATCGGCGGATGGAATCACAATCAGATGCTACCAGGAGAAGACCGCTCGCAAAACCTGCCTCAGCCTCACCGGCACCATCGCCGTCGCTCGATGGCGGGAGCTTTCCCAATTCAACACAGACCCTTCCGAATCGCCTCATCAGAGAATGCCGGTCCTCCTGTTCTACATGGTTGTTTTCATGCTGAGGACCCGCTGTGAGAGCTATATCAAGCGGCGACACGCCATAGAACCAGCGGTCAAATGTGCCCGTCGCTCGGTCGCGCTCCCCGAACTCATACAGATCACTGATGTCGCTTAGCGCACTTAAGACTACCGAAGAGTCCCACTCGGTTCTGGCTGGCACACGTCGCTCCGCCGACTTCGTTGCGACGATGCCGCTAGATACGTTTGGTACGAGGCCCTCTGCGCTCCTCCAAGCTAACGAGCTACGGAGCTGTTCGACTGTCCGAACCCCAGTTGCCACTGTGTGCGCTATGTCCCAATCCGGTTCGATTGAGGCTAGCGCTTCCGCGGCAATGAGACCCTGATCCGTGAGTAACTCCAGCGATTCACCGATCGCGTGCCCTTCAAGCACGTATTGTGGAGTGAACATCGCAGCCCGGTCACGATAGCGACGAGCGAGAACCAAGAGGTTAAGGGCGGCTTGATGGCGCGCTGCCACATCTTCTGCGCGTATCAAGTAATCGGCTAAACGGAAGGCGCAGTCCCGATAAAGGTTGTCCTCAGCTTGAATAATTCGATGAAGAAACACCCGGACGTCATTTTGAAACACGCGAAATCCACCGCTCTCTTCGACGACGAGTGGCCGCAGTTGTCTTAATAGGTCGGACCAATTGAGCGCCGCCTCCTCAGCTCCCTGAAAAACAGCGCTCACCATCGAGGCTGTTACCCGGATCGGCATCAAACATAAGCACGCCGCAAGTCGAACGCCTGTCGCATCTATCGGGAATGCGCGACAGACCGAGGACCAGATTTCGTTGTAATATGCTTCAACGCCTGATGCGAGACGACGCGTTTCGAGTTGTTCACTGAGCCTGGAAAGATCTGGCGCAACGGATACTGCTTCTTCGACCGCAAAAACAGTTGATAACACGTGGCCTTGGCAGTGTTGCCAAATGTCACGCGCTGCGTTTAATTGGTCCCCTTCAGGCGTTTCAGCCAAGCGTGCACGAACTAGAGCTAGGGTGTCGGAAAACTCGAGGCCTGGTAGGTCGATGCGCGTCACCCCAGAACAAGAGGCGCGAAGCCACGAAGGATAGTTCGGGTATCCGTCAGGCGGCTGTCCGCCGATTAAGAATACGACGTGAGGCGGGACCTGGTCCGGAGGCACAAGTGACTTTAGAAACGATTCCGTCGTAGCACCGGCGCGCGCGGCATGATCGATTCCATCGATAGCTATGACGAAAGGCCGTCCTTGACGTTCTCCTAGTGCGTTCGCGAGTCGAAGGACATGACCGCGAAGGCTATCCACTGTGAGTGAGGCTGCGTGCACCGGAATCTGCAATTCGGCCATGCGGCCGCGGGCCAATTCACGAATCTCCAAAAGCAGATCGGACCACAAGGCACGTGGGGTCGTTGTCCGCCCCGCGTCAGCCGGCAGCAACTGATTTTCTGGCGTGATGGGGCGATAAGCGTAATATCGAGCGTTGACCGCCGGGTCCGATCGGTTGGCGAGCGAGCTGATGAGCGCCGTCTTTCCGCTTCCGGGTTCGCCACTGATGAAGACAATGGGATCTTCGCGCAAAAATAGGAGCGATACTACTTCGTCGCTGAATTGGGTGCGCGTCCCAAAGAACGGCGACGGAGGTACAAGGTCATGTTCGCCGACAACCATATCATCCGTGAGACAAAGCTTCTCGTATGCTGCCTCTCGATTGATCGCTTCGCATGTCCCGCGTAGTGAGGTCGCCCAGATTCTAAGAGCGCTATCAAGGAAAGCTCTTAGCCGTCTCGCTACGGTGACATCCACCGCGAACATCACTGCCAGTTTAGAAATGAGTCTCTCGTCAATCTCATCGAGACCCTCCTGCGAAGTGCAAACTCGGAGTTGGCGCATGAACTGGAGCTTTTCGATGTCGCTGCCGAGCCCGTCGAGCTGCGGCAGCCATTCATTCATCCAAGCTTCACGCCATGTTGCAGGAATGTTCAGTTCGGCGATTGTTGTCGCGCCGACAATTTCCTTTTCAATATGAGCGACGAAGCCATCTAGCGGCGGTCGAACAATCGAACCCCCTCCACTGCTGGCTACTGCTTTCCTACGTCCGGCCTCCCGGTTCGTGAAAAGCCACGCCTCGCAGTCGCCCGCCGTACGCTCTTTCTCAATGTTCCAAGCTGTGGCCATACGCTGCAGTAGAGGAGGCTCGGCGCTGCCGGTCACTAGATCACCAAAGGTTAGGGTTTGGCTCGCTCGCGTGTGCTTTACCTGTATGAACCGGACATCGCCAGTTGTGAAGCGGACTACAACATCGTCGAGTCCTTTCTCGCCGGTCTTTTGGAGCGTCACAGACGCGATGCCGGACGCCGGGTCGAGCATGTCCACAATGTAGGTCAGACCGACCGACCACTCGTACCAGTAAGGATCGCCAAGTCCAGCTTCCTCGTTTCCAGGCATGTGTAGTACTCCTGCGTGATTATTCGGAGTGTAGTAAGGAGGACTAGAGGTCCTACCAGCGCAGAGCCGTTAGTCTATTCAGGACACATCACGAGGTCAACCTTTGTGCACAAAACCGCAAATTGCGGGTCAGATCACCGAGCTGCTTGTAGAAACTTCGACTAACCGACCTTCTTGCGTGCCGCCAGCCTGCATTAAGAGCCTCGGTTTTCTCACGTTTGGCAAATCACAAAGGGAAGGTCAGTCTAGTGTCTCTGTGAGAAGGATCTCTGTTACGTCGCGCCTCTTCGACGACGTGGGCGGCCTTCGGCGGGAAGACTAGCGTCGGTCAACGAAATTCCATTTCTCGCAACCCGCTCAAAACTTGAAGGTGTTTATCCTACAGGCATCGACGAAATAGAGATGGCAAATCGTTAGAAAGCCCGTCGCGCCCTTAAGCCGACACGCTACTTGCTGTCGTGGTATAGGCATCAAGGCGAAAAGATCTGCGTTCCGCACAACCCGCAAATTGCGGGCTGCTCGCTAGCGTTCGTTGGAGGCTTCCGCGAGAGACCACCGTTTGTGTGACTCGTTGTGTGACAATTGCGCTGGACGGCACAATGTGAGTGCTGCAGAACGGGTCGCCTCGACGGCTAATTGTCTGTGACCTAACAACGGTGCTGGGTGGAAAAAGGTAGAATCGGGCGGCACAGTCAGACTCTGACTCTGCTTATCGGGGTTCGAATCCCTGCCTCCCAGCCAAGCTTCAAACCTTCCATTAGTAGATTTTACAGGTTTGATCATTTTCCACTCGTTCGGCCATCAGATCCGCACTATTGCGTTTCGACGAGTGTCCGCGTTCTCGCTGCGGGCTCGCGTTTGTATGGTCGAGGAACAGTGTAGCGGCGCCAGTCTCTTTTCGAAATTTCGCCTCCGCCGCTAATGCCTTTCCCATATCTTTACCACTGTTCTCATCACCACCCTCGAAGCAACATGCGAAAGTATCGAAGATGATTAAGGGCTGGGAAGCGGGCAACGCCTTAATTACCCTCAGAAGCCTTCTCATCTCGGCCTCGACCAGGCAAGTTAACCGGCTCGTTCCAGAACCATAGGTCGCCCGGCTCAATGCCCAATGCTCGACTCGCTCCCAAAACGCGGCCCTCAAACCCGCCACTGCCTTCAGCAATGACACAGAAGACCAAGTCCGTTTGAGAAACGATTATTGCATCTCGAATTGCGCGCGCACTCTTGCCTGTCTCGGAAGGACCATAGAGCATATTCAAGTTTGCTCGCTGCCAGATCACCCCGGGTAGTCGCTCGGGTTTCGGGATTCTCGACAAGTCGCTACTTGGGGCATCGCAATATCGCTCACACCACGCGCTACACGAGGACCGCCGCATCCCGATTGAAGGCTTGTGGCGATGAGTCTCGTGTTGCCGAAAAGAGCGGCACGCGCTGGTTCTACAGCCTTTCAGAGGGTGCGCGATCCACCAGACGAAACCGGATTAGCCTTACCTTCGCGCCGCGATGCAGGGATACGGCCTGATATACACCCATAGGATAAGTTCGGTAAGGGTTGAGGATCGCCGAGCCCGACAGCAAGGTGACAGCATACCACGCACACACAATTCTGAACGGAACTTAATCTAGCCTTCTTCTTAAATTAATCTTCGAATGTTAGCTTCCTTCTGTAGACAGTGACCCAATGCGAATTCTAATCGTCGAGGACGAAGAAAAAGTCTCGCGCTCCATAGTTCGCGGTCTGACCGCGGAGGGCTTCGCCGTTGACGCAGCGTTGGATGGCCGGACCGGTTTGGAGCTGGCGACTACCTATAACTACGATCTGATCGTTCTGGACTTGATGCTGCCTGGATTGACCGGAACCGAGGTGCTGCGCCAAATACGAAACACCGATCATCGGGTGCCGATCCTGATGCTGACCGCGCGGGACGCCATAACGGATAAGGTTGAACATTTGGAAGCCGGCGCTGACGATTACCTCACCAAGCCGTTCGCCTTCGCCGAGCTTGTGGCGCGAATCAAAATGTGTACGTTCGACACCTTCGCGACAAGGTTGACGACGGTTATGAAACAAAGCTGATCCGCACGGTTCGCGGAGTCGGTTACAAAATCAGTGACAAGGCGGACGCATGAACACGCGCTCAATTCGCTTTCGATTGACCGTTTGGTACGCAGGTCTGGTTGCGGGCTTGCTGGTTCTGTTCGGCGCATCGGTGTACATCGGGCTTAGCCACTACCTCGAACTCACTCTGAAGGACTCGCTAACAAATGAGGCACAGCAAATCGGCGAGCGGTTGTTAGTCAACGTCGGTGTGAGTGGCGAGGAGTACGTTGCCGACGAGATCAAGGAGCATTTAGCGCCGGAGTTAAACGGCCTTTTCGTCCGAGTGACCCGAGCCGATGGAAGCACGCTGTACGAGTCCGGCTCACCCAAGGACGGAAGCTTCGATCCGCGAAAGGTAAGTGCAGCCCGCATCGATTCAACTCAAGCGTCCTCTCGAGTCGAGCACGTCTCAGGTGGTGCGGACCTGATGATTGCCATAGCCCCTTTTACTGCTCTCGATGGTAGTCGCTTCCTGATTGCGACGGGTGCGCCGTTGAAGCAAAGCGAGAGCGTACTACACGGGTTGCTTCTGACCTTTGCCGTAGGATTGCCGCTCGTCGTTGCAGTTGCTATCGCGGGCGGTTATGTGTTGATGAGACGTGCGCTGGCGCCGGTGGGCGAGATCACTCGCACAGCGGAGCAGATAACCTCGCGTAATCTGAGCGAGCGACTTCCCGAGGCAAAGACCGGCGACGAGCTGGAGGCTCTGTCGATTGCGCTCAATCGAATGATCGCCCGAATCGAGCAATCGTTCACGCACGTCAACAGATTCAGCGCGGATGCGTCGCACGAGTTGCGAACCCCTCTCACGGTCTTGCGCGGAGAACTCGAAGCGATTGCTCAGCGGACCGATCTCCCGATTGATGTTCGCGAGACGATCGGGAGCACTCTCGAAGAAACCGAGCGACTATCGAAGATCGTCGAGAGTCTGCTCGCAATCTCGCGTCTCGACGCAGGCGAAGCTCTGATGTCCCGCGAGAGATTCGACTTGGCTGAGCTTGTTACGAGTACTGCTGATCAGATGCGCCTTCTCGCTGAGGATAAACAAATCGTTTTGAAGTGTGACGCGCGAGGTCGCGTTGAAGTCGAAGGCGATCAAGGCCGTGTGAAACAGGTAGTGGTCAACCTTGTAGACAACGCGATCAAGTATACGGGTGAAGGCGGCAAAGTCGACGTAAGCGTAAGGGTTAACAATGGTAACGCCGTCCTTCAAGTGTCCGACAGCGGAGTGGGCATTCCCTCTGAAGCAATAGCCCATCTCTTTGAACGCTTCTATCGAGTGGATAAGGCTCGCTCGCGCAAGATGGGCGGCGCTGGACTTGGCCTTTCAATCGTTAAATCAATCTGCACGGCTCACCAGGGTCGCGTCAGAGTCGAGAGCGCCGAAGGCAAGGGCAGCCGTTTCACTGTGGAACTGCCACTGGCTACCGGCCACACCGAGAGCTCGCAATGAGGGGCAACATTAGAGGAGGCGAAATATGAACAGACTCAAAATGAGCTTCGGCCTATTGGTGCTCTTGCTTCTGATTTTCGTAGCCTGCAGCAAGAGTGGAGCGGACGGGGACGAAGACGGATCGCATCCCGCAGAGAACAAGGTTGTGCCGGAGACGCCTGCGCCAGTTCAAACGGCAGGCAAAGAGTTTCGCTACAACTTTGATAGTGATGCCGCAGGCAAGGTGCCAGAAAAGTTTCACGGGGCACTAACTGGCCAGGGAGCTAAAGCGCAATGGGTTGTAAAGTCTGATCCCACCGCGCCGTCTCAGCCCAACGTGCTCGCGCAGATTTCGGCCGACAAGACCGACTATCGCTTTCCACTGGCGATCGCCGATGACGGTTCGTTCCAAAACCTCGAGATGAGTGTCAAGTTCAAAGCAGTTTCAGGCGAGGTGGATCGAGCCGCTGGGATGATGTTCCGCTTAATTGATGCAAACAACTATTACATTGTTCGGGCCAATGCGCTCGAAGGTAACTATCGGCTCTACCATGTAGTCAAGGGCCGTCGAGTTCAGTTCGCGGGAGCCAACGTCAAGGTCGCCTCGGGCGAATGGCACGAATTGCGTGTCGAATGCGCGGGCAATCACATCATTTGTTACTACGACGGCGAGAAAAAGATCGACGCGACGGATGAGACTTTCAAAGAGGCAGGAAAAGTCGGTTTGTGGACGAAGGCCGATTCGGTGACTTACTTCGACGATCTGCGCGTCATCGCGAAGTGACCAGTCGCTTCAGTTGAAGTGGATGCTCTGTTGAGACGACTACACTTGGAAGGTATGGAGAGGACACGATGTTAAACAAAGCTCAAGCCAACCGGAAGTACGTAGCGGGTTTCATTGTTATTGTGATGGTAACGATTGGAGCGGCGGCAACGCTGCCCTGGCACACTGCGGCCGGCGGCGTGTTCGATGAGACGCGCCTGGTACAACAACTCAACACTAAGGCCATAGATCAAGTCATTGGCCGTTCCGGCGAATTGAAAGGCGACGTGTACAAGATCGGACTTCCTCGAACCGATCTCAAAGTCACAGTGGACGGCGAGGCAATGAAGCCGGGACTTGCGCTTGGTTCATGGATTGCATTTGAGCGAACGGGCGATCACGCAATGGTGATGGGTGACCTGGTGCTGCTTGAAAACGAGATAACCCCGGTGCTTTCCAAGCTGGAAAACAGCGGCATCGAGATCTCGGCGATACACAATCACGTACTTAATGAGCAGCCGCGCATCATGTACATGCATTACATGGGTCATGGCGACGAAGCTAAGCTCGCCCATGCGATGAAGGAAGCTTTGTCGCTGAGTGGCACTCCGATGGGCCCGCCGGCTGGTTCACCGGCACCTTCGACGTTCGACTGGACTAAGGTTCAGGAAGCGCTCGGTATCAAGGGCAACGAGCGTGGCGGCGTGCTTCAGGTGGGAGTTCCGCGAAAGGAAAAGATCACTACCGCCGACGGAACTGAAGTCCCAGCCTTCATGGGCACCGCCACCGCAATCAACTTTCAACCTACGTCAAAGGGCGTGGCGATCACCGGCGACTTCGTGATGATTGGCAGCGAGGTGAATCCAGTCATTCGCGAGTCGCGAAAGGCAGGTATTCAAATCACTGCGCTTCATTCGCACATGCTGGATGAGAGCCCGAGACTCTTCTTCATGCATTTTTGGGCGAATGACCAGGCCGTCAAGTTAGCGCGCGGGTTAAGAGCTGCGCTTGAGAAGACTAACAGCTCGTTGTAGCTGTGTGATCGATCCGAATAAGAACGTGGTCATTGCTCGCTATAAGACGGCGCCCGGTGTAGAGCCAACAGGACTCGCTCTTGACGCGGAGCATCATAGATTATTCTCGGCTTGCGGTAACGAGAAGCTTGTCGTCTTGGACGCGGACACAGGAAAGGTGATCGCCACGATTCCGATCGGCGCGGGCGTAGACTTTGCCGCCTGCGATGCCGCGTTGCAATGCATCTACACCGCGAATGGCGAGTCAGGAACTATGACAGTAATTCATCAGGCCTCGCCCGGCCAGTACACCGTTCTCGAGAATGTTCCAACACATCGCGGCGGCCACGCTCTGGCGATTGATCCGGCGACGCATCGCATCTATGTCACCTACGGAGGAAGTGAGATCGCCGTCTATGAGGCTTTAACGCCTTAGCTAGTGCGAGCATTCGGAGTCCGCCATCTCGGCGCGGAGGTGTTAAAGCCGGGCAACGAGGTCTTTATTTTATTCATCTAGGGCTCGCTTCAACTTGAAAGCGGAGAATTTAGTTTCGCGCAGTAGAGACTAGTTATCGGGCAAGTTTCAATACACGTTTCGATCTTGATAATCTGATGATTACCATAAACAAACCCTGTGGGCAGCACCGGCCACAGCTTCAGGAGGCATTCCTTTGATCAAGAGAGCAATTTGGCTTCTGTGCTGCTGTGTGTTACCGCTGATTTTCGATCCTACATGTCTCGCCCAGGCGCCGAGCCCGCCACCGATCACATTGGAGAAAGCGGTAGAAGCCGCATTGACCAACTATCCGGAGATTCGCGCGGCGAGGGCTCGCGCGGAAGCGGCCAATGCCGGTATCGATTTGGCTAAGACCTCTTATCTGCCGCGCACCGATCTCTTGTGGCAGGAGAACCGCGCTACAAGTAACAATGTCTTCGGACTTCTCCTCCCTCAGGGCATTATCCCGTCAATCTCCGGACCAGCGCTCGGAACCAAATCGTTTAATAGCGCGTGGGGCAGCGCAGGCGGTCTCCTGTTTTCATGGGAGCCCATTGACTTCGGCCTCCGAAAAGCGACTGTAGATCTTGCGCGCGCCACCGCGCATCAAGCCACGGCTGTAATAGAGGTGACGCAACTCGACGTGGCAACTTCCGCTGCGGATGCCTTTCTGGCCTTGCTTGCAGCGGAACAAGCTGCGCTCGCGGCCCAAGCGAATGTCGACCGGCTGGAGACATTCTCCAAGTCAGTCCACGTTCTTGTGGAGAATCAACTGCGCGCGGGGGCGGATGCATCGCGCGCTGATGCTGAATTGGCCGCGGCGCGGATTCAATTGATCCAGTCGCAACAGAGCGTTGAGATCAACCGGGCAAATCTGGCTCGGGCTCTAGGAGTCGCCGGCGATACAGTAACCGTTGATGCAGGACCGCTACTGGATATGCCGCAGCCGACGAGTGCTGCCGCACCGAAATTTGACACTCATCCGCTTGCAACAGCGCAGGCGGCCGCGATTGAGGAAGCTCGAGCGAAAGAACGCATCCTCGACCGCTCCTACTTTCCGCGTTTCAACTTTCAGTCCGCACTCTTTGGCCGCGGCACCGGACTTCCGCTCAATGGCCGAACCGATACAACGAAGGGACTCTTGCCGGAGACGCCGAACTGGGCCGCGGGAATATCCGTCAGCTTTCCGTTACTGGATATCTTTTCGATACGGGCAAAGCGGCGCGCCGAAGCAAGCAACGAAACTGCCGAGAGAGCTCGCTACGATCAGACAGTTCAGAACCTGAAGGCACAGGATGCACGTGCGCAAGCTCTAATGGATGCCGCGCTGCGAATAGCCGCGAACACCCCAGTCCAGCTCAAAGCCGCGCAAGAGTCAGCACTGAGAGCGCGAGCGCGATACGATGCGCAGTTAGCCACAGTGACCGAGGTAGCAGATGCACAACGGCTGCTTGCCCAAGCCGAGATCGACGACGCTGTTGCAAGGCTGGGTGTGTGGCGTGCGCTACTCGCCGCGGCGGCAGTTCGGGGTGACATCAAGCCGTTCATTCAGCAGGTATCAACCGCGCCGGTCCAGAGGAGAAAGTAACCATGTGGCTGATTAACACCGCTCTGCGCCGCCCAATCACAATTCTGGTGTTGGTGATCGGCGTTGCTCTCTGCTCGATCCTGGCTATGATCAGGATGCCGGTTGATATCTTTCCCGATCTCAATCTTCCTGTAATCTATGTCGCGCAGCCCTATGGCGGGATGGACCCGGCGCAGATGGAAGGCTATCTAGTCTCGTATTACGAGTATCACTTTCTCTACATAACAGGAATCGAGCACGTTGAATCCAAGTCGATCCAAAACGTCGGACTGATCAAGCTCTACTTTCATCCCGGGACCGATATGAGTCAGGCCCTGGCGCAGACGGTGTCTTACGTCGAGCGGTCACGCGCGTTCATGCCGCCGGGCACGGTAGCCCCGTTTGTTGTCCGCTACGACGCCGGCACTGTGCCAGTCGGCCAACTCGTGTTTTTCAGCGAGACCCGCAGCGTGGGTGAGATTCAAGACCTGGCTCTTTTCCGCGTAAGACCGACATTCGCCACCTTGCCAGGAGTTTCTGCTCCGCCGCCATTCGGCGCCAGCCAGCGCACAGTGGTGGTTCGCGTCGACCCGGAGCGGCTGCGTTCTTACCAAATTTCACCCGAGGAAGTAATAAAGGCTGTCGCTGCAGGAAACACGATCATGCCCGCAGGCAATGTGAGAACAGGTGATCTCAATCGTGTCGCGCCGATGAATTCAGTGGTTAAAAATATTCAGGAACTGAGTAAACTGCCGATCAGAATGGGCGCCGGACCGGCCGTGTTCTTACGGGACATTGGAACGGTCGAGAATGGGAGTGACATCCTGACAGGTTATGCGCTCGTCAATGGGCGGCGGACAGTCTACATACCCGTCACCAAGCGTTCCGATGCCTCCACGCTGGATGTGGTTAACCGCGTGAAGTCAGAACTGCCAAGGATGCAATCGCTGCTTCCTGACGACATCAAAGTTACTTTCGAGTTTGATCAGTCCACATATGTCAAGAACTCTATTCGCGGCTTGGTTATTGAAGGTGCGCTCGGAGCGATTCTTACCGGCTTGATGGTCTTGCTCTTCCTGCGCGACCTGCGCAGCGCTTTGATCGTAGTAACAACCATCCCCTTCGCGCTGCTGGCCGCTCTAGTCGGACTGTGGCTGGCGGGGCAGACAGTCAACATAATGACTCTCGGAGGGCTGGCGCTTGCCATCGGTATTCTCGTTGATGAGGCGACGGTGGCGATTGAAAATATTCATACCCACAGGGCTCGAGGAGAGCGACTCTTCCTGGCTGTCTTTGAAGCTACGCGTGAGACAATCACGCCACGCCTGCTTGCGATGCTTTCGATTGTGGCGGTGTTTATCCCATCCTTTTTCATGGTTGGTATCAGCCGCTCTCTGTTCATCCCGTTGTCGCTCGCCGTGGGCTTCGCGATGTTGGCATCGTATCTATTATCAAACACGCTCGTCCCGGTGCTCTCAACCTGGCTCCTGCGCGAAGAGCCTCCAGAAGAAGAGAAGGAAACTTTTCTTCACAAAGTACAGGACAAGTATAAGCGGCTGTTATCGCGCTTACTTCCCTTGAGGTGGGCCGCCCTTGTAGTCTACCTGTTCATCGTTGCTGTAGGTGTCTTGTTGATCGGGCGTGGGATCGGCACTGATATTTTCCCCACTGTAGACACCGGTCAGTTTCAACTTCGACTGCGCGCTCCTACGGGAACACGTGTTGAGCGAACTGAAATCATGACACTCAAAGCGCTCGATGTCATCCGAGACGAGTCCGGACCGGATAATGTCGAGATTACGCTTAGCTTCGTCGGCACTCAGCCTCCTAACTACCCGATCAACTCAATCTATCTCTGGTCAAGCGGGCCGCAAGAAGCAGTCGTGTTGGTTGCGATGCGTCCTAAGTCGGGAGTTCGGTTGGAGGAACTCAAAGAGCGGCTGCGTAACAAGCTGCCAACCCTTCTTCCCGGCGTCAGCCTTTCATTTGAAGCGGGTGACATCGTCAGTCAGATCATGAACTTTGGCGCGCCGACTCCGATCGAGGTCGCAATGAGCGGTCCCAATCTTGCGGCGAATTTGGCCTTCGCTGAAAAAGTGAAAACAGAGATGCAGACGATACCAGCTTTACGGGACCTTCAGTTTGCTCAACCGCTGGACTATCCGACTGTTGACATCGCGGTCGACCGCGAACGCGCCGGCCAACTCGGTGTTACGGTGGAACAGCTCGGCCGATCGATGTCGGCGGCTACCTCCTCAAGCCGCTACGTACAGCCAAACTACTGGCGCGATCCCGCGAGCGGGGTTGCTTATCAAGTACAAGTGGAAATCCCTCAATCGCGGATGAGTACCATCGAGGATCTCGAAAGCGTGCCGGTGATGCCGAATGGAGCTTCACGCCCGATAGTCGGTGACGTGGCGCAGGTCAGCTACGGTACGATGCCCGGCGAGTATGATCGCTACAACCAGCAACGCATGATCACGATCACTGGCAACATCGCGGGAAAAGATTTGGGGAGCGTGGCAAGCGATGTCGCGGCAGCAGTCAAGCGCGCTGGCGATCCGCCGCGTGGGGTTTCGGTCAACATCCGAGGACAAGTTCCGCCTATGAATCAGACACTGACGGGCTTGGGAATAGGTCTGGCGGTAGCCATAGTAGTGATCTTTCTCTTGTTAGCGGCTAACTTTCAGTCGTTCCGTCTGCCGCTTGTTGTTTTGTCTACCGTGCCCGCGGTCGTGCTTGGCGTCACAGTCATGCTGTGGATCACCGGCACGACATTGAACGTGCAATCATTCATGGGTGCGATCATGGCGGTCGGAGTCTCAGTCGCCAATGCCATTTTGCTTGTAACATTTGCTGAGCACTACAGAAATGAGGGTCAGCAGGCATATGAAGCGGCTGCTCACGGAGCAAGCAGCAGGTTGCGGCCAATACTAATGACCAGCATTGCGATGATTGCAGGAATGCTCCCAATGGCCCTGGCGCTTGGCGAAGGGGGAGAACAGACTGCGCCGCTTGGCCGAGCGGTCATAGGCGGCCTCGCGGCATCGACAGTCGCTGTACTGGCGATCGTCCCGCTCGTGTTTGCAATCGTGCAGCGTGGAGCAAGCCGAAAGTCAGTCTCCCGACACCCTGATGATGTAAGCCCGATTCCGCAAGAACCTTGAATTAAGAGGGAGAAGAGTCCCGAGGGGAAGAATCGAATTCTTGAGTAACAACGGAGAAGAAGATGCGCATGACTCGCCGAAATGTATTAATCGCAGCGATCGTCGGTATCGTCGCAATCCTGCTGATAACGTGGGTGATCGTTCGTACTAAAGGCCCAGGTCAGAATGCTCGGGCCGCTTCCGATGGCGCGGCTCAGCCGCCATCGGTGACGGTCACTAAGGTAGTCTCCCAGGATTTGAATCGCGAGCTTCGACTCCCGGGTGAGCTACAGGCTTATCAGGACGTCGCACTCTATGCCAAGGTACCGGGGTTCGTGGAATGGATCGTTGTTGATCGCGGCTCCGTTGTTAAAGCGGGTCAGTTGCTGGTGCGAATGAGTGCGCCTGAGCTTGCCGCCCAGCGAAGTGAAAGCGCGGCAAAGACGAGAGGGGCGATGTCTCAAACGACCGAAGCAGAGGCGCGCGTGGGAGGCATCAAGGCTCAACGTCTTGAGGCCGAGGCAAAACTTGCTTCTGATGAGGCGACATACAAGCGGCTGAAGGCTGCTTCCGCTACCCCCGGCGTTGTCGCGGGCAATGATGTGGAGGTTGCGGAGAAGCTTGTGGAAGCGGACCGCGCACGTGTCAAGCTTTATGAGGAGAACGAGAAGGCGGCCCGCGCGCAGGTGCAATCGTTCGCCGAAAACGCGAAGGCAGTTGGTGAAGCTGCTCATTCAGTTGAAGACATCGAATCTTATCTGCGCATCACCGCGCCATTCGACAGCGTCGTCACCGAGCGCAATGTACATAAGGGCAGCCTCGTTGGTCCATCGGGCGGACCCGCTTCAACGCCCATGTTGAGAGTCCGGCAGATCTCAAAACTACGGCTCGTTGTGGCTGTTCCGGAAAGCGATGTTGGCGGAATCTTTCAGGGTGACAAAGTGAACTTCAGCGTGCCGGCATTTCCGGGTCAGACTTTCACCGGAGAGGTTCAACGCATTTCACAATCGTTGGATATAAGAACAAGAAGCATGCCGGTCGAGCTAGACGTAGCGAACTCGCCGGCTCGTTTGTCTCCGGGTATGTATGCAGAGGTTGTCTGGCCAGTTCGCCGGAAGCAATCGTCTCTGTTTGTGCCGCCATCTGCAATCGCGACGACAACGGAACGATCCTTTGTCATCAGAATTCGCAATGGCGCAACGGAGTGGGTTGATGTAAAGCGCGGCGAACCGATGGGCGATCTGATAGAGGTTTTCGGCGCGCTTGAGCCGGGCGATGAAGTAGCGATTCGAGGAACAGATGAATTGCGCGAAGGAACTCAGGTGACGCCAAAGCAGCCCCCGCCAAAATGAGTGAAGCAGCCATTCTTACTCGATTGTATCGAATGACGCATATTAGCCCACGCTTGCTACTAACGCTCGTCGGCCTTTTGTCATTATTGTCCAATAGCGCTCGCTGTCAGTCTCCGGAAGCACGAAGTCAAAGCACTCGTTCAATCTCTACCGCTCGGGTAGACAATGCGCCTGTTCTCGATGGAACACTACAAGACCCGCTCTGGCAACGGGCGGTCACCGTCGCTGAGTTTCATCAACGAGAGCCTTTTGAAAAAGAACGGGCTACTGAGAAAACCGAGGTCAAGGTTTTATACGATCGTCGATTCCTCTATTTTGGAATTCACTGCTTTGATTCTGAGCCTAAAGGAATAGTTGTGACCGAACTGCGTCGCGATGCTGACTTCAGCGTAGATGATTATTTTACGATCTTACTTTCGCCGAAGAATGATAAGCGCAACGGCTATACATTCACGGTCAATCCGCTAGGCACCCAATTCGATGCTTTGATCTCAGATGAGGGTCGCGTCAACGACCCGAACTGGGACGGGATCTGGAGATCCAACGCGCAGGTAACATCGGACGGGTGGACGGCGACGCTTGCCATTCCATTTTCAACATTGAACTTCAAGACATCTGACAACGTCACGGTCGGAATCAATTTCCGCCGGTTTATTCGTAGAAAGAATGAAGAGGATCTCTGGCGATCATATCTGCGAATCTACGGTCTGGAGCGAGTATCCGAAAGCGGCGAGTTGACTGATCTCAAGGAGATTGGCAGCGGGCGGCTTTTGATCATCAAGCCGTATCTTCTTGGCGGGGTCAAATCAGATTCGCAAGCAGGCACCAAAGCTTTGCACACCGGCGGCCTCGACATAAAGTACGGCCTGCGCAGTAACCTGGTCGCGAATCTGACGGTCAACACAGATTTCGCCGACGCCGATGTTGATCCAGTCCAATTCAACATAACGCCGTTCAAGATATTCATTCCTGAAAAGCGACCCTTCTTTCTCGAGAACAGCGGCGTCTTTCAATTCGGCTCAGATAGTAATCAGTTATTTTTCAGCAGGCAGATAGGCATTGACCCGTTAAGCGGGCAACAGGTTCCGCTCGACGTGGGTGCGAAACTGACCGGTTCGATCGGAGATTATGATGTCGGCGTACTCGATACGAGAACACGATCTTCCGGCCCAAATCCTTTCGCGAACTATTTCGTAGCTCGCGTGAAAAGAAAAATTCTATCCGAGTCATATATCGGTGGAATCTACATTGATAAAGAGAGCGGCAATGTTCAGGACAGCTTCAACAGATCCGCTGGTTTCGACGCCAGCTTCATACTGTTTAAGAAGCTGACGCTTTCTGGGTACTTCGCAAAGACGTTCTCCTTTGATCCGCGCCTGCGCGGAAAGGACTGGTCCGACTATTTTGGCGCAAGCTATCGCAGCAACCTGGTGCAGGCTAACTTTTTTCACTCTACCGTTCAGCCGAACTTCAATCCTGAAGTGGGATTTGTTGATCGAACAGATATCGTTACAAACTTCGCTGAGTTTCAGCTTGCACCGCGTCCAAAACACGGACCCGTTCGTGAATACAACTTCCTGGGATTCTATTCACGACAGCCAGATACTCACGGGGTACTGCAGACCCAGGAATGGCAGACAACGTTTCGAGCAAATTTTCACAATGGCGCCTACACGGATGATGACCTCTTCGATAACTTCATTCAACGTCTCTCATCACCGTTCAACATCTTCAGGAATGTGTTCATCCCCGCGGGCATCTACCACTTCGACCGGCACCAATTCACTTATGGCTCGGACCGCAGCAAGCGTTTTTTCTACAGCTTCTTTGAGCGATTTGGAACTTTCTATAACGGTACACTCAATGAGTTCCGCGTGCGAACGAGTTACCGGCCGACAGCCAAGATCTCGCTTGCCGCGGTCGAGACGTGGGATAGGTTTCGGTTTGGCAGGGACATCTTCAACGTGCACATCGGATCGATCAATACGAGCTATTCGTTTAATCGCTTTCTTACCACGTCCTTCTTGGTTCAGGTTAACTCGATCGAGAAGAATCCGGTGAGCGCGAACTTTCGTCTCCGATATAACTACAGACCGGACAGCGATCTGTTCATCATTTACAACATTGGAAGCCAGTTCAACAGCATTGCGGCAGGTAATCCCGTGCTAAGTCGCGAGCAAAGATTCACAGTCAAATACACCTACTCATTCTTTAAATGAAATAAAGTGAAGAAATCAGTTCTCACTCAAATTCAGGTAAAAGAGGTAAGACGAGTCGCGATCTCTCGCCAGCACAATCCAATCGACTAGGCCGGCCTTCCGCCGGGCGTCAACCACGGCTCCGAGAAGCGGCAAATACTGCGCGTAAAACGTAGCACGCGATATCGTCTTCCCGGCAGCATCGGTCAGCCAGACGTTGCCGCTGGGCAGGACGCCGAACTTGGGAACATCGCCGAGTCCGCGGTTCTTCCGCCACGCCGCCGGATTTGGGAGCGGCGAGTACTTGAGTGGATCGGCGGTAACTGTGGCCACCTGACACCCAAGTCGTCGTCTCCCGACGATTCACGCAACAAATTCTCGAAGAAGGGAATCACCGCCAGATCCGCCGGCGTGAACGTGTGGCCTGGGCTCGCCAGGGAAGATTCTGATGGGGCGGCACGTATTTGCCAGGTTCCCTGACCCACGCGTCGAGGCCGAACAAGCCGGCCGCCAAGTTATTCAGTGTGTCCCGCAATTCAGGAGTGAGCGGGTCGTCCAATTGAGCGGACATAGCTAGCCTCCTTATCGAAAGGATCAGGCCGGTGGCAGTTTGGCACCAGTCTTCTGATATTGAGCGAACAAAGCGTTGAAGTACTTGTTGTAGGCCGCCGCCAAGGCGGCCGATTCGAAGATCAGCAGGTTCTCGTCGTTGGCTTCGGCGTTTTCGGAGAAGTTATAGCTGCCCGTGATTACCACCTTGTCGTCGATGATGATCACCTTGTTGTGCATGAAGTCGTTCTTGTCACCCGTACCGTTGAAGGCGTGCGAGTTAGCCGCCACGAATCGAGGGTCCCCCTGCGCGAACCAGAACTTCGGATCACCACTCTTGTTCTTCATCACCTGCTTCATTTCGTGAGGATCTAGCACACCCTTGATGTCTTTCTTCTTGAGTGCTAGCAGGCTTGCCAAGATACCTGGGTCGCTGACCAGCATTGCGATCACGCGGATTTTCTTGGCGCCCTTCAGCCTGTTCTGAACCTCGGTCTCGATGCCTTCAGTCGCTCCGACTTGGGTGGAGAAGAAGATCGTAATGGGAATCTTCCCAATCTTTAACTTGGTTGGCAGACTCTTGACGCCTATTGTGTGGCTGGCCGAGTGACCCGGCGCTCCGAGATCGCCGAACGTCTTGGAATAGGCAGCGGCAACGGCGGGCGAATCCATGGTGAAGAAATTGTTGTCCTGCAATAGCAATCCGCCGCTCGTGAAATTGCCCGATCCGCTCCACACCGAAGCGCCGTCCCGCACGATGAACTTGTCATGCATCAAGTGACCCCCTTTTTCCTTCACCGGCTGGGCGAAGGCTTTCAGGCCAGCGGCTTTGATCGCCTGCGCAGTGGTGGAGAGCTTGGGGTCCACCGTGGTGCTGCTCGCTCCGGCCTTCCCGGCGTCATAAAGGATGTGAAGCTGAACCTCGGTAGTCATACCCTTGAGAGCCTTGAGGACATCAGGGTTCTTCATGTCATAGATGGCAACATCCAGAGAATGCTTGGCTCCCTGAATGAACTTGACAAGCTGAGAAACCGCTTTGCCGTCAATCTTGGCGCGCTTGGACTGGAAGAAAAAGTTCAAACCCGACAAGCTGAACGTCGAAATATCCGCCATATACAATCTCCTTTTGGCTGAAAACGTTGGGCAATTAGAGTTGTGAGATTATACACTAACCTGACTTGAGATTGATAAGAGAAAGCGAACGCCAGTCAGTTTTCTACGCTGGTCTTGTGGAACCCCGTTTTCAAGTATTCCCGCGAAATCCTGAGGCGCCCTGAAGACTTCATCTGTGTACTGACAGAGATTGTCGATTTTCACGGTTGGCTAGATTCGACAGATCCAATGTCCTAGTCCGCTAGGGATTTTGCAGGGCTAGTAAAGAGGGCGCGAATTCTTGACGCGCGCACACATCTTGGAATGTTGAATTGACAGTCTTGCAGCCGAGAGTCTATGTTTCTCTTGTTGAAAATTTGTCTGCCGAAGTTGTTCATGGCGTCTTGTTTTCTGGGCGACGTACAACACGGGGGAACCATCGTTCCGCGAAAACGGAACTGGGGCGTATCGCGAAGCAAGCTTCGCGTAGGGCACTTCCAGCCCGAGCCCGTCAGCTAACCTCGTAGGCCTTAAGGAAGGGCAATTACGCCGCGACCAGACTTCAAACGGCGCGGAGCGGTTTGCTCCGCGCCGTTTACGTTATGTGCGTAAGTCAGGGATATAAGAAGCAGGCTTACTCGCCACTACGAGTAATTCAACCTGCTTTCTCAGTCCCTGAATAATCCCTTCTTCATAATTGGGGTTCGTGGCAGAGAATTGATCTGGGTCGCAGAGGTGTATCCAGATTTGGTATTGGTAATAGTGATCCAAGCGGCTTAGGGAGGAGCCTGTCAATGAGATTCAACCGACAACCAGGTCAAAAGCTCACATTAGGCGTAATCAGCATCTCATTCATTACTGTTTGGGCTGCGATTGTGGCGTGCGGTCAACCTCTGAACCCGGCCACCCGAACAGCGAATCCTGACGAGGGCGCAACATCGACGAAGAGGCGACAGCCACTTGCCGACAAAGCTGGTCCCGATCAGACCAACGCTAATGACGCGCGATCTGCCGACGAGAAATCCTCGAACTCAAACACCGATGTAAGAAACGCCACCGAGGCGGCGCCCACACCGTCTCCGAATAGAGCGGCTGTGGCTGAGACCAACATTGCAAATAGATTCGCTGCGCTTGAAGAAGCGATCCGGCTGCAGAATGAGAAGCTCAGCCAGATGCAGAAAATCATTGAACAGCAAGAGCGAACCATAGAGATGCTCGCGGGTAAGACAACTGCCAAGCCCGTTGAACCGGCAAGTGAAATTGCAGTAGGTGCTCCGATGGCAGCTAAGACTGGCGCCGAGACTGCGGGCCTTCCAAGTATTCAAAAGCCGGATCAGCCGAAGACACAAGAGGCAGTAGAAGGCCGGCTACAAAAGGTCGAGGAAACCGTGCGAAAGATCGGCGCGATTCGGTTCAGCGGCGATTTCCGACTACGCTTTGACTCGTTTTTTCGGCCAGCTAGTAAGCCGCCTGATCCGCCGCTTCCGCATCAACAGAACGTGCGTATGCGGTATCGCTTCAGGTTGAATCTCGATGCCGATGCTAACCCCTATCTCAGCTTTCATGGGCAGCTATCAACCGGCTCGCTGAACACTCAGACAACTTCTGATCAGGATTTTACCGGCATAGTTGTCAAACAACCGTTCTTCATTAATGAAGCGTGGGCGGACTTTCACCCGAACAAGAACATCCAACTCCAGGCCGGCCGGCTAGTCCCGATCTTCTCCGACGGCTCACTCTTCACCTTCGACGATGACATTCGGTTCAACGGGTTCAATGAGAAATTCACGGTTCCTCTGAAGAGTGCGCCTGGTGGTATCACGAGCATCGAATTCCGCGCCGGGCAATACATCTTAAGCAACCCGGTCATAGCCATAGTAGATAAGGGCAGCCCTTTGAATCTGGCGGGTGCGAAGGTGGGAAGCACGGGGAGAGCAGCCAACCTGTTTCACCAGGGCTTCGTCGTCGATCAAAAGTTGAACGAGCAGTGGAGCCAACAATTCACTGCGGATGTTCAGCTCTACCGCAATCCTAATCAGATCCAGCTTGCCTCGACACAAACAGGCGTTGTCTTTCTTGTAAATCCCGGAATAGGACTCGCACTGTCAGGCCCGCTAAGCGGCACTGGTAATGCAACGACCACTCCAGGCGGGGCAATTTACACCGCCAGAAATTTCGAAATTGGGCGCTCGGCTTATCGAATCAATAACACCGGGTTTAGCTGGGGCGACCACCGCTATCCTATTTCGCTCTACGCGCAGCTCCTGAGGAATTTCGGCACCGGCGCTCATGAAAGAGATGGGATGATGACAACTTTGCAAGTTGGTAAGTTGACTAAGCGTGGAGACATGGTCTTCACCTACTTTTTCACGATCAAGGGCGCGAATGCATTGATTTCACAATTCACCGACGATGATCCGGGGTCTGGCTCAGGCGTTAACATCCGCGCTCACATGTTACGATGGGACATCGCCCTGGCTAAGAATGTGAGGTTGGAGACAATGGGTTTTGTAAGACACGGGCTTCGCAACAGCGGACAGTTCCCAAACTTCTTCGTGCCGCTCGAGGCATTCACTCCAACCCTCTACCGCTTTCAGGAGCGACTGTTTTTTTCCTTCTGAAAGGGCCGTGAGCCCATCAGTTGGTGACAAGTCCGATTTGGGAGGTCAGCAAAAGTTGAACCGGGCGAGACCACTCACCTTGCCTGCGACGGAGAGTCTGAAACAAAGACGCGCCGCGTGGGTGAAATACCGTCACGTCCTGATGGTCCTCTCCCTCTTTGCACTTCTTATTCAGGAGCGGCGATCAAATGGAGGCATCGCCAACAGATTTGCGAATGGGCCTCACGCTTTCGCCGCTCCTGTCTTGCTGTCGAGCTCTCTGTTCGAACAAGTCAGATCAGAATTAAGAGTGGAGGGTCTCTTCAGGGGCTTACGCTGGACCAGATCATTAGGATGTTCAAACGAGCTGGAACTGAGCATGCACTAACTATTATTAGAGGAGAGACCACTCTACAGTTCAAGCTCAAACCAAGAAGATCGACCTGAGGTGTCGCCGAAGTCAAAAAGATATCCGATCTCCCAGATCCCGTTGAACAGAACAGGTATGCTTGATAGGCAATTGGACTCAGCCGAAACCGATTAGCATCCTAGATTGAGAATCACGTTCGTTTAGAGGCGGTCTCGGACCGCCAAGCTTCGTAGTCAAAAACCGCCTCTAAACTAACTCACAAGGTTAGAAGCCTCAGAACGAGAAAGCGATCTGCTCCTGAAAACGATACTGCCGCGGAGTGAACGCATTTAGCGGAACAAAGAAGCTTGGGAACTGCCCGCTGTTACTAAGCTCACGCTGTAGGAAGAACAGGCTTTGGAGAGTTACGTTCCTGGAGAGCCCAAGCTCCCACCGCACGTGATGAGTGCGAATGTTCACACCCGAGGCTGTTCCCAGGTCATCATCCGTAAGCTGAGATATCAGCGAATTTGCGCCCTTGATTGAAAAGACATAGAGGAAGGACATATCTCCTCTCTTCACCGGCCTTCCGATTTGGAATGCAGCCAAGATCGCGTCGCGCTGAGGCTGATCGGTGCCAAAGTTACGCGCGAGTTGCACGTTGAAAGTTATTGGGTAGGGATGATCACCTATCTTGAAGCCGGAGTTGTTCAGCCGATAAGTAACGCGCCCAATGTGGAAATTTTCGGCGGTGTAGATCGCGCCCCCGGGCGTGGTTGTGGCGTTCCCTGTTCCAGTCATTGGTCCTGACAGCGTTAGTCCAAGACCGGGTTGCACGATTAACACGACGCCTGCCGCAGTCGAAGCAAGTTGAATCTGATTCGGCTCGCGAAAAACCTGCACGTCCCCGCCAAACTGCTGATTCCAGTTCTTGCTGAATTGTTGATTAACAAGTATGCCCTGGTGAAACAGATTGGCGGATCTGCCAATGGTGCCGATGTCTGCGCCTGCAAGCGCGAGCGGACTGCCTGCTGTAATGATGGCAACATTCGGATTAGAAAACCAATACTGGCCTGCGCGCAATTCTATGGTTGCAGGCTTGTCGGCCGAGTGATTCAACCGGAGAGTGAATTTTTCGTTAAAGCCATTGAAGCTGAGGTCGCTATCAAAGAGAAAACGAGAGTTGTCTTCAAACACCTCTTGCACACGACCACCCTGAAACTGAACGTTCTTATTTGGATGAAAGTCTATCCACGCCTGATTGATGAAGAATGGGCTATGGGCGACGGTAGAAGTGAAGTCCTGGTCCAGAGTTAGAGGATTATTGATAGGACCCGTCGCAAGCTGCCCATGAAAGCTCAGGGCGGACGTCACATCCGCATCCATATTCAACCTGAGCCGATAGCGCATGCGCACGTTTTGGAGGTGCGTCAGTGCTGGGTCCGGCGGCTCGGTGGCCTTTCGCAGCGTCGCATCAAACCGCAGCCGGAAATCGCCGCTGAGTCTGAGGGGCCCGATCTTAGTCATACGTTCTTCGACTTTCTGTAAACGATCTCCGACCGACTGCTCTGGCTTTTGAGAGCCCGGGGGCGTTGGCTTTTCAGTAGAACTCGCGGATGAGGGAGCTGTTGTCGTCTCTGAGTTCGTAACCGCAACCGGCTTGACTCCCGGCGCCCCAGCCATGAGTTCTATTGTTCGCTGCTGTTGCTCTATGATCTTCTGCATCTGACTGAGCTTTTGTTCCAGCGCGCCGATTCTATCTTCGGTGTTGGCTCCCACCGTGGTCGTTGGGTTCGGCCCGGCTTTAGAAGCCGACTCTTTGCTGTCCTTGTTTGAGCTACGGTTGGTGTCTGATGCCGCGGCCCGATCCGAGTGCGGCGTCTTGGAACTCGTCTCACTGGCCGCTTCGCGTGCCTTCGCCGGGCTGCCTTCATCTGAACCTCGGTTCTCCTGAATACACCCGCCAGAATAAGCGAAAGTCAGGGCATTGGCCCATGAAATCACGAACAAGACAGCAATCACCGCGAGCGCGCGTCTAATCGTTCTTTGTGCTCTTGAGTCTACAGGCATGAAATCCTCCAGCAGTCAGGTTTTGGGTTTAGCAGCGGAAGCCACGGGTAATGACAAAAAAGGGCCCTTCCGCTCGCCAGCATTAAACCATCTTATGCCCCCGGTCGACCAAAATCGATGTAAAAATCAGCTTAACTTTTTGTTAATTCCAATTAGACCCCTTTAAGGCTCGCGTATTAAGGAGCAGAATACTTGTTTCTTGAATGGGATCAATTATAGTTTTCCGCGATGCGGTCATAACTGGGCAATGCTAAGGATGCAAACGAAGAAGAATCGTGGTGATTCAGTCGTAAAAGCGATCGGGCTCTTGGTGCTGTTCTGTATTGCCTGGACCCTGTCGCCGGAGCCAGGTGAGATTCTCGCTAATGAAATCTCTTTGCAGCGTGCAACGCCCCGGGCGCAAAGGAGCACTCCGCCTCCAATCACCCCCTAGCCAGCATCCCTTTTGAGCTAAGCGGAAACCTGGCTTTCATTCGCGCTCGGATCAACGATTCTGAACCGCTCCGCTTTCTCCTGGATACGGGCTCCGAGGTATATTTAATTACACCGGGGCAAGTCAAAGTGCCACGTCTTTGCCACTCCGCTCGTTCGGCTGCTTGTTTCTTGGCAACGTCGGCTTTGCTCATGATCAAAATGGTCGTGGCCACGAACGAACTAGAATCACCACTACTACCTTGATGCTCGAGGACTCAGCCGGCTCGACCTACCACGGTCTTTCCTTGACGCTGAACCGAAAGTTGGCCGATGAGTTTGAGTTGTCCGCTAGCTACACTTTCTCCAAAACTATTGATGATGCTTCCGATTTCGATGAGCAGCCAGAGAATCCCTTCAACTTGAGAGCAGAATGTGCGCTTTCTCGTAATCATCAAGGCCATCGCTTTGTACTGAGTGCGCTTTATGACCTTCCGTTTGGCGAGGAGGAGGAGAAAGGCGCCAAGCCTCGGCAGCGCGGAGATAACTCCGAATTGCTTGGCGAGGTACTTGGTCACATAGAAGTTGCTCCTATTGTGACGATCGGAAGCGGTCCCCCAATTAATCCTCTTACCGGCCTCGACTCAAATCGCAGCCACGCGTTTCCATTTTCATCACGTCCTTTCGGCTATGGCCGCAACACGCTCAAGACCCCTAGCTTTGCGACGGTTGATCTGCGCGTCCTTAAGTATTTTCATGTAGGTGACATTGACGTGATTAAACAGATTGAATGCTTCTACGACAAATCAAGCTTGCCATGCTCAGTCAGATCGATCCATTTGGAGGACCCGATTTAAGGCCGCGTGTGGGCTTTGGCCGCCTTGCAGTGCAAGAGACGGATTCTAATATCGTCTTCGTGACAAAAATACAGTTTCATTTGCAATCTACTCAGGCTTACTATCAAGAATTTCTTCATCATCGCCGACACGCTTACGCGCGACCAGCGCAGCCGCTGCGAGATCGCCAGTGGTGTTCAGCACCGTAGCGAAGAGGTCCGGAATGGCGTCGACGGCGATCAGAATCCCGATCCCCTCGGCTGGCAAGCCGAGCGTGAGGAAGAGTGGCGTGAGCATGATGAACGCGCCGCGCGGGATGCCCGGGACGGCGAAGGCGAGGAAGACCGCGGCGAAGGCGATCGTGGCCAGGCCGCCGAGGTGCAGCGGGACGCCGTAAAACCAGCCGACGAAGAGTGCGCCGACGGTCCACGACACAGGCGCGGCGATTTTGAACGTGGAGACAGCGAGCGGGAGGACGAAGCCGGTCACTTCCTCCGGCAGGGCGAGCTTCTTCTCGGCGCTCTCGACGAGCGCGGGGAGCGTGGCGATGGACGAGCTGGAGCTGAAGGCAATGAGCTGCGGCTCTAGCGCCGCGCGGGCGAAGCGGCGCATCGGAATCCGGCCGACGATGGCCACGACGGGGTAGAGCAGCAGCGTGGCGACGATGCAGGCGACCGAGTAGGCGACGATGTAAAAGCCGATCGCGCCAGCGAGCGTGGCTCCTACATGCACGGCCAGCGGGAGAACGAGGGCGAAGACGCCGATCGGCGCAACCAGTATTACCCAGCGCACGAGCACAAGCATGGCGTCGCTGAAGGCACGGAAGAACTTCGTAAGCATATCGCGCGACGCCTTCGGGCTGCACGCGATCGCCAGGGCGAGAAGAATCGTGAAGAGGACGAGCGGCATCATCGCGCCGCTCGCGGCGGCAGCGATCGGATTCGACGGCAGCAGCGACGTGAGCCAGGAGGAGAAAGTTTGTGCCTGGCCTCCTGCGACTGCGATCTCCTTCGCCGCGTCGACCGCGCCGGCCGGCAGTTGCTGAGCGGCGTGCCGAGGGAGAAGGGCGAAGAGCGCGGGGGCCAAGGGCATCACCACGGCGGCAGTGCCGGCGATGAGAAGGACGAAGACAAGCAGCGTCCGCCTGCCGAGGCGGCCGATCGACTTGATGTCGGCGACCGAGGCGACGCTGGCGATCAGCAGAGAGAACACGAGCGGGATGACGGTCATGCGGATGGCGTTGACCCACAGCGCGCCGATCGGTGCGATGGCGTCCGCGGCGCCGATGGTGCCGGCGCCGCCGAAAGCGGCGATGATCGCGCCGATCACGATCGCGGCGGCTATGGCAAGGAGGACGCGCCTGCTCTCGTTCATCACATCATTAAATCGCCGCCGTTGATGTCGAACGACGCGCCGGTGATGTAGCCGGCCGCCTCCGATGCGGCGAAACAAATCAGGTCCGCAACCTCAAGCGTCGTCCCCAGGCGCGGGACCGGATAGCTCGCCGCGAGGCGCTCCAGCAGCTCCGCCGAGGCGTTCTCGCGGGTCAGTTCCGTGTCGATCATGCCGGGGCAGATGGCGTTCACAGTGATGCCGAACTTGCCGAGTTCCTTCGCCGCCGCGCGTGTGAAGCCGAGGAGTCCCGCCTTCGACGCGGTGTAGTGCGCGCCGCCGAGCGTGCTGACCATCCGCCCTGCGGACGACGAGACATTGATGATGCGGCCGTAACGCTGCACCTTCATCGCCGGGAGCACCGCTTTAGTCAGGAGGAACGGCGCGGTCATGTTTACCTCCAGCGCTTCGCGCCACTCTTCCGCCGTCAAATCGGGGAAGCGCGTCGAGCGCGCGAAGGCAGCGTTGTTGACGACGACGTCCACGCGGCCGAAGCGCTCGAGCGTGCGCCGCACGATCTCCTCAGCAACGCCCGCGGCGGCGACATCACCCGGCACCCCGAAGCCTCGCTCGCCGATCGAAGTAGCCAGCGAGTCGGCGCGCTCGCGGTCGCGCACGTTCACCGCCACCGAAGCGCCGCGCTCGTGGAAGCGCTCCGCGGCGGCGCGCCCGATACCGCGCCAGGCGCCGGTAATGATGACGACGCGTCCGACAAAATCCCGTGTCATTCCTTGCTCTCCTCCGGTACGCCCGAGGCGTCGTGGATGATGATAACGTTTCCGGCCTTATCCGAGAAGAACGGATTCCACGCCACGAAGTCGACGGGCGTGCCGACCGACTTGCTACAGATGATGCGCTCGCCGCTTAGAGTGCAGAGGACGGTGAATTCTGGTAGGGCGAGCCGTTCGCTCAATTCAGACTCTACCAAGAGGTGCTTCAGTACGAATGCACCCGAGAACTGACATTTGTTGAGACATGTCTTGGGAACCATTTTCCCTGACCGGTCGCACAACCTCATTTCTGGGGTGATGAATGAGGGACAACAGTGAGAGTGACATATAACCATAAACAATGGACCGGAACTCTTCCCGCGCTTCAGGCTTTAACTGACGCGCTTGTTCTCGATTGTCGGCGATGTACTTTCGGGCAAACATTCCTTCGCTACCAAACGGGTTCTTGTGTGTTCACGCGCGACTGTTAGCAAGTCAACCAACGAATAGAGGTCCCATAGGCGGTTATGTATCGGAGTCGCGGTCAACATGAGCACGAAGCGAAAGCGACGTTCTTCAAGCGCCTTACGAAATGTAACCGCAACTTGCGGAGGACTGGCTGCGCCGTATAGGTTTCGCAGTTTGTGTGCTTCATCCAGTACAAGCATCTTACCCCACTATCCGATTTCAACGTTACTTTCTAAGTCAACCGAGTTACTCTATAAGCAGATTCCCCTTTCAGGTTTTGAATGAGACGGACGACGCCGAGCGATCTTGGAAAGGTCGCCCTGAAAGGAGGAAGATATGCCGATAAACCACCGATTGCCGCACCGGCTTTTCCTTTTCATGCTCATCATGTTTGTGGCTTGGATTGCTTTGTCAACACGGGGTGCCGTAGAGATTGTGCAAAGCAAAACCACCGCGACCGATGCCAGGCTCGCCGAAGGGTTGACCGCGTGGGAGCAAGTTTATTCAGTCTTGACTCATCCGCGCTGCATCAACTGTCACACCGCGACCCACTATCCGCAGCAAGGAGATGATCGCCACCGTCATTTCGCCAATGTCGTCCGTGGTCCGGAGGGCAAGGGCGTTCCTGGATTGAATTGCGCGAGTTGTCATCAGGAGACTAATGCCGACAGCACCGGCGTGCCGGGCGGACACAATTGGCACCTGGCGCCGTTGTCGATGCGATGGCAAGACCTGAACGACAAGCCATTGTCCAGCGCGGCGGTATGCCGCTCTGTGACGGATCGTTCAAAGAACGACGGACTCGATGGACCGGGTTTGTTAAAACATCACGACAAAGAAGCGCTTGTTCTCTGGGCCTGGGACCCCGGGCGCCGGCCAGACGGGACGATGCGAACCCCGCCGCCACTAACACATGCCGAGTTCGTCGATGCGACTCGCCGCTGGGTCGAGGCAGGCATGCCCTGCCCCAAGGAAAAATAACGCGTAGACAGGAGACCAGCCATGGCAACTTACCAACTCAATGTAAACGGCCAACGTAGAGAGGTGACAGTTGATCCGTCAACACCTCTTCTGTGGGTGTTGCGTGAAGAGCTCAAGATGACGGGAACGAAGTACGGTTGTGGGATTAGCGCCTGCGGCGCCTGCACGGTGCACGTCGCCGGCATAGCCACACGCTCATGCGTCGTGCCGGTGTCGCTTATTGGAGATCGTCCAATCGTTACGATTGAAGGCATCGGACAGGATCCCGTGGGCCGCGCGGTGCAGGACGCCTGGGTGGAAAAGGCTGTGGTGCAGTGTGGCTACTGTCAGAGCGGACAGATTATGAGTGCGGTCGCGCTGCTTAAAGCGTCGCCCAAACCGACGGACACAAACATTGAGGAGTCGATGGGTGGAAATCTTTGTCGCTGCGCCATCTATGTGCGCATTCGTGAAGCCATCAAGAGCGCGGCTCAACAACTGAAATAAAGGAGGCTGAACCATGCGACTAACAGTCAAAAGTGACAACGATCTTAATCTGAATCGGCGAAGCTTCCTGCGCGTATCTGCCGCCGCCGCCGGGGGATTGTTGGTTTCCTTGTACGTCGATCTTCCGGTGACGGCCCAGCAAGGAACCCAGGCTCCAGCGCCGAAAGTCTATCCGCCGAGCGCGTTTGTTCACATCAGGCCGGACGGCAGGATCGTTATTCAGGTGAATCGTCTCGAGTTCGGCCAGGGCGTGCACACTTCGCTCCCGATGATCCTGGCCGATGAGTTGGATGCCGATTGGCCGAAGGTGATCGCTGAGCTTGCTCCGGCGGCCGATGTTTACAAGGATCCGGTTTTCGGAATTCAAATGGTTGGCGGCTCGGGTTCCATAGCCCATTCGTTTCAGCAGTATCGCGAGTTGGGCGCGAAGACGCGCGCGATGCTTATCGGAGCCGCGGCAGATCGGTGGCACGTCGATGTCAACGCTTGCCGCACGGAAGCGAGTGTCGTTCATGGACCAAACGCGCAATCGGCTACCTATGCTGAACTGGCGAGCGAAGCCGCGCGCCGGCCAGTGCCTGACAAAGTGCGCCTCAAAAACCCATCAGAGTTTCGACTCATCGGCAAGAGAGTCCGGCGGCTTGATAGCCAATTCAAGTGCGACGGCTCGCAGAAATTTGGGCTCGATCTGGATATTCCCGGAATGAAGGTCGCGGTCGTGGCTCACCCTCCGGTGTTTGGCGGACGCGTAAAGAACGTCGTTGACACCGAGGCGCGCTCGATAGAAGGGGTGCGCAATGTGTTCGAGATTCCGCTCGTACAAGGTAGCGGTGTGGCGGTCGTTGCCGATAGGTTCTGGACCGCAAAGCAGGCGCGCGACCGGCTGAAAATCGAGTGGGATCTCTCAGGGGTTGAACATCCGGATAGCGCACAGTTATTGGCAAAGTACAAAGAACTCGCTCGCACTCCTGGCAACGTCGCGGTTGCTCGTGGTGACGAAAAGGCAATGGATCGGATTGCCAGTAGCAACCGGCTCATTGCCGAGTACGAGTTTCCATATCTTGCTCACACTCCGATGGAACCGTTGAATACGACGGTCAGATTTGATGGTGATCGCGCCGAAGTGTGGGCCGGTTCTCAGTTTCAAACGATGGATCAGATGGCTGTCGCCGAAGTTCTTGGCTTGAAACCTGAGCAGGTAACTTTCCATACCGAGATGGCGGGCGGCGGTTTTGGCAGGCGCGCGGTGATCGATTCGCACGTCCAACGCGAAGCCGCCGTGATTGCGAAACGCCTGCGCGGAACGCCGGTCAAGCTTGTTTGGACGCGCGAGGACGACGTCCGTGGAGGTTACTACCGTCCGATGCATGTGCATCGAGTCGAGATCGGCATTGGATCAGACGGGATGCCATCCGCATGGCGGCACGTTATCGTTGGACAATCGTTAGTCGTGGGTACTCCGTTTGCCGCGATGCTTATAAAAAACGGCGTGGATGAGACAGCAGTCGAAGGCACCGCGGACACCAGCTACAACATTTCGAATTTTCAGGTCTCCGCGCACCACCCGACCGTGAATGTGCCGGTACTCTGGTGGCGTTCAGTGGGACATACGCACAATGCTTTCGTCATGGAGACGCTGATTGACGAGTTAGCAACACGCGCCAGGACCGATCCGATCGCTTATCGTCGCAAGCTTCTCAAACCTGAGGCCAGGAAACTTCGCAGCGCGCTCGACCTGATGGACGAAAAGAGCGCCGCATGGCGAAATAAGTTGCCGAAGGGACATGCTGCCGGCATCTCTTGTCATGAATCCTTCGAGACTGCCGTCGCCTGCGCCGTCGACGTTTCGATCGAAAACCAACGGCCCAGAATTCATCGGGTGACGGTCGCGATTAATTGCGGGTTGGCGGTAAACCCGTTGACGGTCGAAAGCCAGTTTCAGGCAGGCGTGGCGTTTGGCGTAACCCAGTTAATGGCGAAGGGTGCGATCACGCTGAAAGATGGTCGAGTGGAACAAAGAAACTTTGACGGCTATACGCCGCCTTACATCATCGATGCGCCGGTAGCTGTTGATGTGCACATCGTGCCGAGTACGGAAGCGCCGACGGGATGCGGCGAGCCTCCAGTCCCCGTGATCTCACCGGCCGTAGTCAACGCTCTGGCAAAGCTGAACGGAAAACGTTACCGCACTCTGCCGCTCATGAATATCTAATCGAAGGGCAGTTTTGAAAGCGCGCTTGTTTACGACGCCAGCCATGCCGCGATCGTACCGCTCAATTGCTGAACGTTCCATGCCGAAAGCTGCGCCAGCATGTTGACGGCTTCCACTCCCAGATAAATCTGGTCGCCGGTGAAGTAGTTCGGGAAGTTCCAGAGCGGGGACCCCTTGACTGCCACGTTCTTGAGGTCCTCCCGAATTCCGTTATCTGTGATCTGGCCCTGCCAATCACTCACCGGGTTGTTGTACACCCACAACACGTCTACGACCCGCCCGGCGGCGATATTCGCTACCGGATTCAGAATCGTCACGAGTCCCTTTTGCAGAAACGCGGCTGTCGACTTGCCCAACGTTGAGCCCCCACCGCAACTCGCGTCGTGCAAGCCGGACCGCACGGCCGCAAACGCTCCATGGGGATACAACGGATTCTCGTCTGCGAACACTTGAACGCCGTCCAGGTTGCCTGAGCCTGCGCCTCCGTGGCCGAACAGCAGCCCGATCGATGAATCCAACGTCAGATTCGCCGCCGTCCCGCAAAGCGCTGTCTCCGTGTTCACGAATGCGATGATCTTGTTGGCGTTCGTCTGTGCCAGCAGCCCCAGGATTCCCGAGTCGTCGAAATCCCCGCCGTCGGAAAACCCGAGGGGTGTGTTCGACGGACTGGCCACCTGTCCCGCCCGCCAGTAGTTGTACCTCGGAATCACGTCCGCAGCAGTTGTGTCTATAAAGAACTCAACCGCGAGCTCTATCGCGTCCCCAACGATTTCCGCCTCCACTGTGGTCCAGTGGTGGTCGTTGATCAGGTAGTTCTCAAATTCAGTAACAATGTCGTCGATTTTATCGTTGATGTACTGCAATAGAAGCGACGCAAAGAAGGCGCTCGAGCACCCGGCGATATCGCACAACGAATAGTTCCGGTTGGTCGTGATCGACGCCGTCCCGGGCATGCTGCCCGCGCCGATCAACGTCGAAGTGAACCCGAACGACTCGACGCCGCCCCCGCCCACCAACGTGCTGTCCGGACTCTCACCCAAGACGCTCGTAGCGACCGGCGTTGCCTGAACCGGTATCTGCGCCGAACTCGGCAGGAGGTAGTTCTCGAGGAGATTTGTGTTCACGATCAGCCAGGGACGCCCGTAACGCGCCAGATAGAAATCCGACGGCAACAGGGACTGATTGTACTTCGTTATGTTCCGGTTCACCCATTTCGCCGACAGGCTGAACATAAGGCTCGGTTGAACGAAGGGCCCACTTGAATTGTAGGTGGCGGAGTAAAGCGCGAACGGCTTGAGGATGAGCTCGCCGATTCCTGCGATCCAGAACCAGCTCCATTGGGACGGATTCAAGAAGAACCCGGCTTCCATCAGCGCTTTCAGAACAGCCCCGATGTGAGCGAGGCTGAATTGCTGAGGCGCCGTCCCCAGGCAGTACTGGCCCATCGACGAAACACTTTCCATTGTCAGATTCTGCGGCGGTGTTGGTTCGATCAGGAAGTCCGCGTCGCTCACGCTCGTCCCGTTAATGGTCTGCGGCAGAAACGTGTACAGGACCGACGCCCAGCTCCCTCCCGACACCGACGAAATGTACTGTGTCGGACCCAGGATGGGTTGCCCGTTCGGCAATGTCATCTGATTCAACGCCGACAGTTGTCCCAATGCGCACGTCAAGGCGCGCGAGCCGCCGCCGGAAAGACATATCCCCAACACCGGTTGCGTTGCATCGCCCTGGGTCACAGCGGGATACAATTTCGCGACATATTGTTGGGCCATGAGAGGAACCTCCAGTTCTTTGGGAATCCACGGGTTCCCAAGCTATCACGTCCGGCGAATGTTTTCCACATCACAATTTCAAAAAATGTTGGACGCCGTTCTGACAGCTGTGAAGTTTACGGCCCTGCTTGAAGGCTCCGTTAACAAACCATACTTCTCGCCGGTATTCGTGGCAATGATGATAGCCTCGGAATCGTTTTGCCTGTTGCCGCACTCCGCCGCATCCTCGTGTACAGCGAAAGTGCCCCGCTGTTAAGCGGACCAGCCCTCGTGCGATAATCTCTTCCGCGGAGGAAACAAGACATAGATGACATCTTTGGAATTTGACTCGGTTGCAATGCCAGACGAATCCTCAACTGAAGCCTCAACTGAATTCGCGGGCCGGTCTAATTTTATTCGCGACATCATAATCGAAGACATCAAGGCTGGAAAAAACGACGGCCGCGTGCAGACTCGCTTTCCGCCCGAGCCCAACGGCTACCTGCACATTGGCCACGCTAAGGCAATATGTCTCGACTTCGGATTGGCCGCCGAGTTTGGCGGCCAGTGTAACCTTCGTTTCGACGACACAAATCCGTCCAAGGAAGAAACCGAGTACGTCGACTCGATCATGGAAGACGTCCGATGGCTGGGATTCGAATGGGACGGACTCTTCTACGCCTCCGACTACTTTGGACAGCTCTATGAATGGGCGGTGCAGTTGATCAAAGCCGGAAAAGCTTATGTGTGCGACCTGACCGCGGACCAGGTTCGAGAGTATCGCGGTACGCTTACTGAGCCGGGCCGCGAAAGCCCTTATCGCGATCGCTCCGTCGAGGAAAACCTGGACTTGTTTGAACGCATGAAGAAGGGCGAGTTTCCGGACGGCTCGCGAACGCTGCGCGCCAGGATCGATATGACGTCGCCTAACCTAAACCTGCGAGACCCGGTGATGTATAGGATTCTCCACATGGAGCATCACCGCACCGGCGACGAATGGTGCATCTATCCGATGTACGATTACGCACACGGGCAGTCCGATTCGATCGAGAAGGTGACTCATTCAATCTGCACGCTCGAATTCGAAAACAATCGCCCGTTGTACAACTGGTTTATCGAACAACTCGGAATCTTTCCGTCGCGCCAGTTTGAGTTCGACCGTCTCAATCTTACGTACACGCTTCTGAGCAAGCGGAAGCTGCTGAGCCTCGTGCAGGAGGGCCATGTGAAAGGGTGGGACGATCCTCGCATGCCCACTCTGTCAGGGATGCGGCGACGCGGGTATACGCCGGAATCAATCCGCAGCTTTTGCGCAAACACGAGTGTGTCGAAGACGAACAACACGGTGGAGCTGGCCGCTCTCGAGTACTACGTTCGCGAAGACCTGAACAAGCGCACACCGCGAGTCATGGCAGTGTTGAGACCGTTGCGCGTAGTCATCGATAATTATCCCGACGAACTTGTTGAGCAGATGGACGCCGTCAACAATCCGGAAGATGTAAGTATGGGAACGCGTAAGGTTCCGTTTTCAAAAGTGCTCTACATCGAACAGGATGATTTCCGCGAAGAGCCGCCGAAGGGATATTTCCGGCTCTCGCCGGGCCGCGAAGTCCGACTCCGTTATGGGTATCTCATCACCTGCACAAATGTAGTCAAGGACACTGACGGAAATCTCGTCGAGCTGCATTGCACCTACGATCCGGCGACTCGCGGCGGCAACACGCCGGACGGGCGCAAGGTGAAGTCGACTATTCACTGGGTTTCAGCGGCGCACGCCGCGGACGCAGAGGTCCGATTGTACGACACGCTTTTCACGAAGGAGAATCCGAGCGAACTAGAGGAAGGCCAGGACTTCACCGCTAACCTGAATCCAAATTCGCTGGAGGTGTTGTCCGGCTGCAAGGTCGAGCCGAGCCTGCGAGACGGAGGATCCGGAGCGCGGTATCAGTTTGAAAGGCTGGGCTACTTCTGCGTGGATCCTGATTCGAGGTCTGAGAAGCTGGTGTTCAATCGCACAATCGGATTGCGAGACACCTGGGGCAAGATCGAACGCCGCGAAAAGAAGTGATCGCGAAATCAGCGGCGCGTTCTGCCTCAGAGCGATTGAATAGATATCGTGCAGGCGGCCTGGGCCTAGCGCAGCAGGTTCTGGACGCTCGCGGTTATGAGCGCGGTCCGGTCGGTATGTTTGAAGCGCGACTTAAGAACACCCCGCTGATCGATCAGATAAATGTCAGTCGTATGGCTGATGTGATAGCCGAGCGCTGAGTCCGACTTTTCGATCTCGTACCTCGCGCCATACTGTTTGACCACCGCATCGAACTCTTCCTTCTTACCAGTCAGAGCCACCGTGTGAGCGGAGAAATACTGGACATAGTCGCGCAAGACCTGCATGGTATCGCGCTCGGGATCAACGCTGATGAAAACCGCCAGCGCCTTGTCCCGGTCGGAGCCGAGTTGTTTGAAGACGCTGTTGATCTGGCCCAGGATCATCGGGCATGCTTCGGTGCAGGACGTGTAGCCGAAGAAGAGAAGAATCACCTTTCCGCGTTGATCGCTAAGCCTGAATTGCTTGCCGTTATGATCGATGAGCGAGAAATCGCCGCCCGCAACCGGCTCCGGGCCCGATTGCGCCGGAGCTGCTGCTGCGAAGATATTCGGAGCGACAAGAAGAAACAGAATGCCCCAAACTCGATTCGTTCTGCGCATCGCTCTCTTACTCCGCGGGTCGCTTCTTGACGGCAACCATTACGGTCTTGGTGACAGAGTTCTCAAACTGCAGAGTCATGGCAACCTGGTCGCCTTCTTTCAACGGCGCCTTTAGCCCGATAAGCATGATATGTAATTCTCCCGTGAGATCGGTCTTGCCGATTGCCACCGGAATACGATCGAGCTTGTGCATTCGCATCATGCCGTTGTCCATTTCCGCGCGATGCAGTTCAACCGCTCCGGCGATACCCGCTCTGGCGCCGATCAACGCGGTTTCATTAGCGCTCAGATTCTCGATGACCATATGTGCTGCAGTGAGGCGGCTCGATGGCGGCATCTCCTGAATCCACGCGTCCCGGACGACTAGCTTTTGCTGAGCGGCCGTTGCATTTGCGGTCTGCGATGAGTCGGACTTCGCGTGCTCGATCTTCAAGCTGACAGTTACTATCTTGCTGCCTGCCGGCTGTTCCTGGGCTGTGCCGCTCCAAACACCGCCTTCCTGATCCTTGAATTTCCAGACGCGCCCGGCTGCGCCGCGACCGGCGCTGTTTTGCTCGACCCACTGCCCGGCGATCATCGCATCATTGAGCAGCTTCATTACGTCAGACGGGGAAGCCTCGCCCACCACTTGCCATTTGACTTCCCAATTGTGCGCGGTGCCTTCAGTGCTTAGCAGTTCGGCCTTCGCTCCTTCTGGAACTGGCAGCGGCAGGCCCTTTCCAAGAACGTTTGAGATGAATCGATCGGCGAGATTGGCGCGGGCGTACGTCGAGTCACCCTTCCAATCATATTCGATCCTGAGCGCGGTCAACTGTGCCCGCGCATTGCCGAACAGTTTAGAGATCACGTAAAGCGCGCCGTCGATCCCTGACGAGAGTCCCGCAGTCGTGATGAATTTTCCGTTATCGACATAGCGCCGATCCTTCACGACCTTGACCTTCGGCGCAATCGTCGGCAGACCGTCAATCAGTCCGGCGGTGGTTGTTGCTGTCAGTCCGTCCAGCAATCCGGTTTTCGCCAGAATGTAGGCGCCGTCGCAGACTGACATGACATACTCGGCCTGCTTCGACCTCTCCTGTATCCACTTGAGCACACGGGGATCCTGTTGCGTTGGAATGACGCCGCCCCCGGGAATGAGCAACACATTGGCGGCAGGCGCGTCGTCGAGCGCAAAGTGCGGCGTGACCTTCATGCCCATGTTCGTCGTTATAGGAGCGGCGCTCGTCGCCACAGTGAAGACCTCGAGACCCGCGGCGCCAAAGACTTCATAAGGACCGGTGTAGTCGATGATCTGCACGCCATCGAAGATCAGGATCGCTACTTTCCTGGCAGGCTCGCGTGGAGGCGTGGCAGCGTTGGTCGTTGTTGCACTGCCTTTAATGATCAGCGCCATACCACAAACCGCGCAGAATCCCGGTTTGTCGTAGACCTTGTCATCGGCGCCGCACCCGCAAGGTGGACATACGTATTGCTCGGCGGTCGTCGCCGCTTCGGCTCTTTCGGTGGGCGCCATGAACTGTCCGAGGCAAACAAGCGCGACAATCAACAACATCAGCCCAAGGTGTTTTCGAGCGACAATGCCTTTGTCTGTTCCAGCAATTTGTCGCCGTCCAGTTGCATGTATAGCTATCTGTCTCATAGTTACCTCATTTCATTCTTCGATATGTGCCGCCCCCTAGACGCTCTACAAGACCGGATGATAGTAGTGCTCCTGTAGACTGTCAAGGGGAAGTGAGTTTGGTAGTGGTGTCTGTATGTTGCAGTCCTCAGCGGCCTCGGCGTTCTCTGGAGTTTTCTTGATCAGGGCTGGAAATCAACCGCAAGGACGCTGAGGACGCGGAGGAGGAACGCGATCGTGAGCGAGCAACACCGCTACTTGAGTTTCCGTCGGGACGGATTCGGGCGAGGCGCTGATTCACCTTGGGCTGATCGCGTTGCGCTTAGGGCGAGGTTCTCTTAGCTCGCGTTTCTTGATCTTGCCGAATTGGCGCGGTTGAAGATGTCAGGTGACTTCATCCGGTGGCATTGTTCTTCAAAACTCTCGCGAGGCCCGCTCCAACGAAGAGCGTCTACCGTCTCAAACATTGGCACATCCAATCTCAACGTAGCCAATGTTCTAAACAGCAGAGCGTCGGTCCACGAACTGAACAGCGATACCGACAGCTTCTGGGCGCTGCGAATTGACGGATGCCAATCTCGGAAGTTCTTCGGGATGTGTTCAAGGTGAGGATACCGGGACAAGACCAATCCCGCCGACTTCTGACCCCATCCCGGCACGCCGGGAAATCCATCAGCGCTATCACCAACCACCGCCAGATAATCCGGAATTGATTGCGGGTTGACGCCAAACTTTTCCACTACTCCGGCTTCGTCACGTATGATCTCGCGTCTACGATCCAGTTGAACTACTCGCGTGCCCGCAACGCACTGGCTGAGATCTTTATCAGGAGTGCAAATAATTACCTGACGCACCCGATCATCCTGCGATGCCTTGGAAGCAGCAGAAGCGAGCGCATCGTCAGCTTCGAAGTAAACCTCCGGCCATACTACGACTCCCATTGATTCAAGCGCTTCTTCGAGAATCGGAAATTGTGAGAGCAGCTCCGGAGGGACGCCTTCGCTCGTCTTGTAGCCGGCGTAGAGCTCATTTCGAAATGACTCGACCACGTGATCGGTGGCAACCCCGATGTGAGTTGCGCCACGTTCGATCATCGAGAGAACCGAATGAAGAACCCCGCGCACCGCGCCGATTTCCTGTCCGCTAACATCCTGCGCAGGCGGCACCGCGAAGAAGTGCCGAAAGAGTTCGTACGTCCCGTCGATCAGGTGAACATCCATAAGAGCCTTCTGAATCAGGCGCCGCATTATATCAAACTCGCGGCACTACCTATGGCCATCGCCATGTAGGGGCGGTCCTCCTTAGAAACCGCCCCAACGCCGCGAGCTTTGCGGTCCTTTGCGAGCTTTGCGTAAAAGGAATCCGCTCGAGAAAGAGAGATACGTTGAACGCAAAGCTCGCAAAGTACCGCAAAGCTCGCAAAGCGGTTTCTTCACTTTATCGGCTCGCTCAAACGAGCATGGTCACTCCGTGGCCGCCCCTCAGTGACCAGCACAACCTTCTCGAAAGAGGGGCGGCCACAGAGGCCGTCCCTACAATCTAACTACGCCTTCTTGAGCAAAGCGATCTGCCCGGCGTGATAAAGATCGTGCTGAATTACGCCGTGTAACAGAAAGTACAGATTGTAAGGGGTGCCGGGAACCATTTCCCTCAGCCGCTCGTCATCGAGACGGATCGTAACCTCTTCCAGGGCTACGTGGTTGAGCCTCAACCGATTCAGGGCGTTCTTCCACGCGTGTTCACTGGTGTCGCTCACGGGCGGCCAGTCTTCCTCGGGCGAGACTTCCATCGGAACCCACTCCTCGATTCGCCTGCGCGCGATCCGTTCCCACGCCCAGATGTGAAGGGCGATTTCCCAGATGCTGTGAGCGCCAGCCACGGGATGCGCCGCGGCTTGCTCGGCTGTCACTCCCGCAAGCACTTCAAAGACCGACGGGCCGTGCCACGCTTCACCGTCGAACGCTCGTGAGAGTTGATCTTTAATTCGTTTCGTTTCACTCATGGGGCTGCTCCAAGAGACAGTTCAGGGTTTAGAGTTCACAGTTCAGGGTTCGCGAAGTGTCAGGCGTTGCTCCGACGGTTCTGAACCCGCAACCCTGAACTCTGAACCCTGAACTAATTCGATTCGTTCACCGGTTTCGGTTGAGGCTGCGGAGCCGGTGGTGTCGGCGCGCCGGGCTTTGGTGGAAGCGGCGGCATGTTCTCTTTGGTAAAGCGCGGCAGCAAGTCATCTCGCATCGCGAGCTGATAAACCGCAGCGGCGATAACGATGGCGGACTTCTTCACATCGTCCTCGATGATGCGCTCATAGGTATCGAGATTCGTGTGCCATGTAGCGGAGTTGTACTCGATCGGATCCTGGCCAATTCCGATGCCCGGCAGCCCGGCCTGGCTGAACGAAGTGTTATCCGAGCCGCCAAGCGCGCGGCTCTTTGAAGCCACGGCGCCCATCACGCCGAGGTCTTCGAAAGAGGCCAGGGTTGCTCTAACTACCGTCGCGGCTTCCGGGGGGCCGAATACGCCTGCTCCGCGCGCGCGTCCGGTGCCGGAGTCGATGTTAAAGTAGCCTGCGAATTTCGAGTAATCAGGCTTAGGTTCTTCAAACGATCCGAAGTGCTCCTTAACATAAGCCTGCGAGCCGAGCAGTCCTTCTTCTTCGCCGCTCCAAAGCGCTACACGAATCGTTCGGCGCGGCTTCACGCCAATTGCCTTGAGTATGCGAGCGGCCTCCATCATCACCGCGCAGCCGACGGCGTTGTCCGTCGCTCCGGTAGCCGCGTGCCACGAGTCCAAATGCCCGCCGAGCATGACTACTTCATCCTTTTTGTCGGCGCCCGTAATCTCAGCGACTGTGTTGTAAGCCGTCTTGCCTTCCGGGTACCAGCGATTGACGATGTTGAACTCTAGCTCGACCGGCGTTCCATCGCGGAGGATGCGCGAGATCCTGCCGTAATCTTCATTGCTCATCACAACTGTAGGGAGCGCTTTCGCCGCATCGAACGTTCGGTTGTTGAACGCGCGGATCTGACGATGCTCGCGGGCCGCGTCGTTAACTCGGATGACGGCGCCGCTTGCGATCAGGAACTGGTCGAGCTGTTCGTCGATCTGACGCAGAGTCAATTTGGTTGGATCGAGCGGTTGCTGTGGGCCACCGCCGCCGCGAAACTGGCCGGCATTAGGGTTGTCGGGGTTGTAACGTTCCTTAGCCTGCTTGTCGTCCATGCGTGGCGCCGCTGGAGTGAGATTCACGGCCACGATCTGGTGCTTGCCCGCAAGCACGATCTTGCCTTTGACTTTGTCCTTCTGCGTCGCAAGATATGCCGTCAATTCTTCCTGAGTAGGTTTTTCCGGAAGGACCATCGGATAAGCGTGCGCCGTAACCGGGCCGTTGGTGCCCGGCGTCCACGAGAGCACTTCGCAGGTCAAGGTTTCTTTGACGGGCGAGTTGATGAACCCGGAGAAGCGCTCGTTGCTCCAGCCGGGATGCCCGAAGTCCCAGCCTTCCATGTGGCCGTTTTCGAATCCCCACGCGGTCATCTGTTTGATTGCCCATTCCCCCGCAGCCTTGAGACTGGGCGAACCGGTAAGGCGCGGACCATAGACATCCGTCAGAAAATGCATTGTCCGCATGATCTGGGAGTTGTCAGTCTCTTCTTTTCGTATCCTTGCGTTGACATCGGCGGGGTCCTGAGCAAACACCGGCGCATAGCCGATCAGTGATACACATAACATGACGAGCGCGCGAGGTCTTCTTAGCATTGCTGTTCTCCTGTCAGCTATCCGAGATTCCACTGAAACGGCGACTGAGGATTATAAATCCGGCGTAGCGCAAGCTGCCAGCTTGCGCTACACCTCGAGACATGTAAGGGCGGCCCTCCGTGGCCGCCCCTCCTGCCAAGCGCAAGTTCGTCATCTACACAAAGAGGGGCGGCCACGGAGTAACCATGCTCGTATTAACGACCTAATAATTATGAAGAAACCGCTGGCCTGTTTTGCGGCTTTGCGGTCCTTTGCGAGCTTTGCGCTAACGGATCTCTCTTTTCTCGAGCGGATTCCTTTTTCGCAAAGCTCGCAAAGGACCGCAAAGCTCGCGGCGTTGGGGTGGTTTCTAAGGAGGGCCGCCCCTACAGATTCACCTTACGCTCCCTCGAAGCATTGCCTGCATCGAATCGCGCGCGAATCGTTTTTGCAGCGCGCGAGTAACCGGATAACCCAGTTTCGCAAGCAATTGATTTGGCCTCGAGTAAGCCGAGAGGTCGTACCAAACCGAATCATCCGCGCTGTTCCACTCTACGATGAAGGATTCCTGGCCGCGTTCTACGTGGTCGGGCAGAGTGCCGTAAGCGAAGCCGTGTCTTTTGACCTCCCCGTCGTCATCAAACACGCGCGCTATTCGGCAGGCGTTCAACGACCAGAAACAGCGAAGATCGGCAAGCACCGCTACGGTAGTGCCGATCTCAATAGGTGCGTCCGGCCAGCAGAGCCGCAGCCATCCAATGTTGAACATCTCCCATCGTCTTAGCGCGACTATGGCGGTTCGAAAAACCTCCGCTCCTTCGCCGAGCTTTATGCGGTTGTGATCGCGAACATAACCGGGCGGAGACTGGCCCGCCGCGATGTCGGCGTCTGAATAAGAGAAGGGTTGGTCCCTTTGAGAGGAGAGAAACTGTCGAATCTGTTCCCGGTCTGGCTTCGTTAGAAGAAACATCGGTATGAGGTGTTGATCTCAGAACCCGGTAGCCCCAACCCTGATCAAGATCAACCGCTGAGGACGATGAGGACGCCGAGGATTGTTTTGCTTCCATCAACAAGGATATGGAGGAAGTTCCATCGAGCTTCTTTTCCTGTTTGCGAGCTTTGCGGTCCTTTGCGTCTTTGCGTTGAAACATCGACTTGGAATCTCAAGAATTCTCAACGCAAAGACGCAAAGGACCGCAAAGCTCGCAAAGTTTCAATGAAAAGGATTCCGCAATCCGCAATCCGCAATCCGAAAGTCCTGGCTATCCCTGGGTGAGTTCTTCGAGGAGGCTCTTTTGGCCACGGATGAATTTTCCGAATACGCCGTTCCATGGTGGTATTACGATTGTGACATTGCCGTGGCCTTGCGCCTGACACGCCAGCCTTATGATCGGTCGCGGCTCGTCGGTATCGATGTAGCCAAACTCCTTGATGCGACGACACTCGAGCCCCGCGACCTCCGACAGCTTCTCCGCGCCTGCGAGCACGCCTACCCAGCACGTACCGCAAGACGCCGAGCGACACTGAATAGGAATTGGGCCTTCTCCGATTACACAGCGCGGCTCGCGGGAATGATAATCTCGCTTGTCGTTGGCCGCGGCAGTCGTCAGGTGTTGAGTGTTGATCAGTTTGAACTTCGCGCTCGGGTCAGTCTCGTCAAAGGTGATTGTGAAGACTTTATCCGGACGAAAGATACTCAATAGTCCCTGGCTATCGTCACGAGCGCGCTCACTCAGTATTTGTTCGGGAGACTTGGCGGACGATTTGCCGATCGTTCCGGGAGATGCTTTGAAGGCCTGTGCTCCAAGCTGCTGTAGAGTCATAAAGGCAACCGCTGTGATACCGACTACTAGCGGCTCAGCGACCCGTTCTTTACCGGCGACATCAGAAGCAACTTGGCGAATCAGGTTTGCGAGATCCAGACTCACGGGCGCGCCGGGTGAAGCCGCGAGTTGCGAGACTGCGGCTTTGACTCGAGGCCAATACCGATGCCCGTAAAGGAACTGGTGCGAGCTGTCGATCTGATTCGCCAGGAAATACGTTCCATCGAGCGAGAGCTTGCGCGTGATTTGTTCAGGATCGTCGGCTTGTTGCAACCCTCGTAACAGCGCCAGCGGAAAAAAGTAGAACCATATCTCGGTAGCTGTTCGATCGACCTCGTGAATAAAAGGCTTAAGCTCATTGACGATTTCGCGCCACGACTGATCATCGTGCCGGTTTAAGAAAGCCTCGAAAAGTTCTTCGCCACTGCCGCTCATGGCAGCTCCGGATTCAGTCATTTGTTCTCCTGTTCGAAAGTGGGGATTGTAGCAGATGAGCGCGACTAATCTAACCGCGACGTCTATCTAACTTGTAGGGGCGGCCCTCCGTGGCCGCCCCTCGTTGGTGTGAAGGAAAGTGGGTTCGCAGTGAGGGGCGGCCACGGAGGGCCGCCCCTACAGGTGTTCCACGAGGTTGGCCAGCCTGAGTTCTATGACTTCGGCGCCCAGTAGCCTTTGCGGGTGCGAGTCTGCAGTCCGGGGCGCGATGCGCTCACATTCAACTTGCGCCAGCGGCCGTCTCGCTTCTGATTGGAGGAGTAATAGGTGAGAGTGTACTGGTTTCTCAGCTCTTCAATGATGTTGGTGAATGCCTCTTCCAGCTTGTCGCCTTGCGGCGTGTGAACGTATCGGCCGCCCGTCTGTAACGCGAATTCCTTCATTTCGTTTTGCCCGCGTCTCAAACCGATAACGTCGCTGCTGCTGCCAGTCCGCGCGCCGTCGTCAATCAGGTCGATCGTGTAGATAGTCACTCCGTCGGCGAGCGACTTCTTCATTACCGAATCAAAGGTCGCCTTTTGACTGGTGGTGTCCCAGCCGTCCGAGATCAACAGTATGGCCCTGCGCTTTTCGGGACGTTTTTCCAGCGCAACAATCGCTTCGTCAGCGCAGTCGTAGAGCCGCGTCGTGTCCTCTGCTTTCGCGTCCCAGACGTATTCCGAAATGTCGCGCAGGTCCGAGAAGTCCTGAAACATCTTGACCTTGTTGTTGAAGCCATACACCGCAACCTGATCGTTCTCGCGAATATGATCTATGAAGGAAGCGGCGGCGCCGCGCACCAACCCGAATTTGTAATCCATGCTCCCGCTCATATCTATCAAGATCGCGGCGGCAAACGGGGCCTCTTCCGAGATGAGGGCATTGACTGTTTGCGCGGAGCCGTCTTCCACCACGCTGAAGTCTTTCATTCCGAGACCGTGTGCGTATTGGCCGTTGGCATCGGTCACAATCAAGTTCACAACGACGAGGTCTGAATGGAGTTTGAGGGTATCATCTCCGCTCGATTGCGAGTCGTCCCGCCTGGTCTTCTTGTCCTGGCTGTGATCAGCCGGCAGGGAAGGTGTTACGAGGAAGAGCGATAACAGACTCGCAAGGAAGATGGCGGCCAGCTTGCGCTTGGAAAGAAACTTGTTGGGTCCGGCAGTCTGCATCAATCTGCCTTTTGCAAGTGGCGTATCAGACGCGCGAGGTTGATTACCTGGTTTGAATTGGCGACGACGGTTGCCGAAACGACAAAGCGGGTCTCGGCTTTCATGTCCTTCTTGATGCAGGCGGCGGCGGCGTTCAATTTGTCGATTGCATCGGCAAGCGCCAGGTGTTCAACGGAACCGGATTTGTCTCCGACTTCTTCGCCGCCGGCGTGATTCAGTACTCGCTTGGCGAGCTTTTCAATCGTGTTGAGCTTCTTTACATCATCGGCCGAAAGCTGTTTGCGATCGACGTAGACTTTGGCGACTTCCTCGGACAAGCCGCTCAGCTTCTCGACGTCTTCGAGCGTCTTCTTGTATTCATTTTCCTCGCGAGCGATAGCCATCTTGATGCGCATATCGTCGGGAAGCGTCACTTCCTGATCGTCGTTCTTATGAATTCGCCCGGATTTGTTGTCCGACGACCGCGGCATTGTGCCTGTGTTTTGAGCGAATGCGCCGGAGATGCATAACTCGGAGGCATAAAGAAGGATGAAGATCGCAAACAACGGAAATCTCCTGCGCATGTTCCTTCTCCCTCGTAAAATGTTGTGCTTAGTTTTTAACATAATCGAAACATCAACTCAATATGGATGCATGGTCGGTAAACTGATCCCTCGAGTGAAGTCGATGATCAGTGGTTTGGCCCTCCGTCAGGAGGGCAATGTTTATAGTAGTGACAGTGCGAGTTCTGCTCACCCCGTTAGGGGTGAAATGTAACAATGTTCTTAGGGCACATGGAACTCCTGACGGAGTTCGCGCCTCGCCGCCTCGATTGCTATAAACATGGCCCTCCTGGCGGAGGGCGAAAGTCCAAACTGCCGAGGCCTATGCGTAACTGCACGTCTGAAAGCTACAAGTCCCACTTCTAATCAACCCCGCATTGCGTTCCCGCCTTCGTGTGCGTTGACTTAACGCGCTGAAACTCTATATCGTGAACTAAACTTCAAATGGGGGTGAGTCGAGGATGAAAATAGGCATATCGCTTCCGCAATTGGGCCCGACAGCTTCACCGGAAAATCTGATTACCGTAGCTCAGCGCGCCGAAGAGTTGGGCTATGATTCGGGGTGGGTGCTCGAGCGTTTGCTGTGGCCACTCAATCCGCAGGAACCGTATCCGGCGTCGCCGGATGGCAGCTTGCCTGAAACTTATCAAAGCGTCCTGGATCCGATCGAGAGCCTGACTTTTGTCGCAGCTCATACTAAAAAGCTGCAGCTTGGCACCAGCGTGCTCGTGCTGCCCTATCACACACCGATTCAGCTTGCGCGGCGAATCGCTACGCTGGACGTTCTTTCCGGTGGGCGGGCTTTAGTAGGTGTCGGAGTCGGGTGGTCCCGCGATGAGTTCGAAGCCGCCGGCACCCCATTCGAGCGGCGAGGCGCACGGTGCGACGAATTCCTCCGGGCGATGATCGAGGTATGGACCACCGACCCGGTGAAGTTCGACGGCGAGTTCTATCACATTCCCGAATCGAAGGTGGGACCGAAACCGGTTCGGAAGCCCTACCCGCCAATCTACGTCGCCGGGTTTGGCCAATACACTTTCGATCGCGCGGCGAAGTTTGGGAATGGTTGGAACCCTGCGGGAGTTCCCAGCTTCGAATGGCTCGAAGGGATGATTGGTCAGTTCCGACAAACCACGACTCGAGCGGGCCGAACCGATATGGAGGTCGTGCTGCGATCCTTCACGATGGTGTTCAAGGATTCACTCGGCCCACAACGTACTCCGATGATGGGCACCCTTGATGAGGTGCGCGAAGATACGAAACGGCTGCGAGACATCGGAGTGACTCACCTGATTCAATCACCTCCGGCGATTGGATTCGATCCGTCGGCAGGCGTCGACGATATGGTGAGGCTTATGGAGCAGTTGCTCGAAGTTTCAAAGTGAAGCATGTAGGCGGTCCTCCGTGGCCGCCCCTCTCATCGGCAAACGGGACGTGAGCCATCAAAGAGGGGCGGCCACTGAGGACCGCCCTTACATGACTATTTACGTATGTCACTAGCCATCGACGACGACACGCGAGCGTTCATAATCGAACATCGCATTGCGCGGCTCGCAACCGCTGGCGAAGACCTTCAGCCGGCGGTTATTCCGATTTGCTTTGTCTTTGACGGTGAGCACATATATTCGCCAATCGACGAGAAGCCAAAGAGCGTCGACGCTTCATCGCTCAAGCGTGTGCGAAACATCGAAGCAAACCCGCAGGTCGCGCTTGTGATCGATGAGTACGCCGAGGACTGGAGCAAGCTTTCCTACGTACTCATAAGCGGCACAGCCGAGATTATTCTTCCTCCCAAAGAGGCAAGCAACGAAGCACAGGAGCACGCGAGGGCGGTCAGCTTGCTTCGCGAAAAGTACCAGCAATACCGCTCGATGAAAATCGACGAGCGGCCGATGATCAAGATCAGACCTTCAAGATTCAAGCGGTGGGGCGCCCGCTGACAGGAGACCACATATGACAAAGAAGATCCGCTTCGGCGTGCAGGTGGCGCCTCAGAACACCACCTGGCCTGAGCTACTCGATACCTGGAAGCTGGTCGATTCGCTCGGCTACGATACCGCGTGGGTATTCGACCACTTCTTCGCGATACTCAGCGATCCCGCGGGGCCATGTTTTGAAGGATGGATCTCGCTCACCGCGCTAGCGGCGGCGAGTTCGCGAGTGCAGGCGGGCGTCCTGGTAACCGGGAACACATATCGCCATCCAGCGGTGCTCGCCAAGATGGCTGCGACTCTCGACCACGCAATCGGCGGCCGGTTGATAATGGGAATCGGAGGCGCGTGGTTTGAACAGGAGCACAACGCGTACGGGATTCCGTTTTACACAACCGCAGAACGGATTCGGCGTTTGGACGAAGCGGCCGAGATCATCAAACGGCTGTGGAGCGAGAAGCAAGTCACCTTCGAGGGCCGCTACTATCAACTGAAGGACGCGTACTGTGAGCCGAAGCCGCTGCAGAAGCCGCGTCCGCCTATCATGATCGGCGGCTCGGGAGAAAAGCTGATGCTTCGGGTCATCGCAAAGCACGCGGATCAATGGAACACCTTTGGTTCGCCCGAAGTCTTTCAACATAAGATCGACGTGCTGAAAGAACACTGTTCAGCGGTGGGCCGCGGCTTCGATGAGATCGAAGTGTCGTGGGCCGGCGCGTGTTTGGTGACCGATTCGCGGGAAGAGAAGGACGCCTTGCTGCAGCATTGGGCGGCAGCTTTTGGAATCACGCCTGAGCAATACGCGCAGGGAGCGCTGGTCGGCTCGCCCTCGGAAGTGCGTGATCGAATAGCGAAGTACATCGACGTGGGAGTCACCCATTTCATTCCGATAGCAAACGCGCCTTTCAATCAGGAGTCTATTCGACGCTTCGCTGAAGAGGTGATTCCGGCATTTCGAAAGTGAGCCTCAGCGTCCCCCGGCGCGCCCTCCGGTTTGAGTCTGGCCTTAACCGCAAGGACGCGGAGGACGCCGAGGAATTCCAAACCGATGCAAGTACCAGCTTCAACAACTGTGCCTGAATTCGGCGATGCCCTTGCCGCGGCGCGCGAAGGCGCGATCACGCGCGAAATTGCTTCAACTCTTATTCGAGCGAGCGACGGCGATGAGCTCAACGCCTTGATCGCCGCCGCCGCCGAGTTGCGGAATCGATTGAAGGGCAGGCGCATTACTTACTCAAAAAAAGTTTTCATTCCTCTTACGAACCTTTGCCGTGACTATTGCGGCTACTGCACCTTTCGCAAAGATCCGGGCCAGCCCGGGGCGAAAACTATGACTCCTGATGAGGTGCTCGCTGTCGCGGAAGCCGGCTCGCGGCTTGGGTGTAAGGAGGCTCTCTTCAGCCTGGGCGATCGTCCCGAAGCAATTTTTCCCGAGATGCGAGAGACGCTCGCGCATTTCGGTCATCGAACGACGCTTTCTTACCTGGCCGAGATGTGCGAGCGAGTGTTGAATGAAACCGGACTGCTGCCGCACGCAAACCCCGGCTTGATGGGCCGCAAAGATCTCGAGACGCTTCGCCGGACCAACCCGAGCATGGGCTTGATGCTTGAAAGCACAAGCGACCGGCTAACACTTCCCGGGATGGCGCATGACAACGCTCCGGACAAGCCGCCTTCGCTTCGATTGAAGACCATCGAAGAAGCCGGCCGGTTGAAGATTCCCTTCACGACCGGAATCCTGATCGGCATCGGCGAGACGCTCGATGAACGAGTGGATGCGCTGTTTGCAATACGCCGGCTTCACGAACGCTACGGTCACATTCAGGAGGTGATCGTGCAAAATTTCCGCGCGAAGCCTGAGATCCCGATGCGTGATCATCCGGAACCAACCATGCTGGATCACGCTCGCACGATAGCGGTCGCGCGCCTGGTGCTTGGAGATATGAACGTACAGGCGCCTCCTAATCTTTCCGACGATAAGTATCCATTTCTCCTTCGCGCAGGCATTAACGATTGGGGCGGTATTTCGCCGTTGACTCCGGACTTCATCAACCCCGAAAAGCCGTGGCCTCATATCGACCGGCTTGCCGAACGGACCGCTACAGAAGGATTCGAGTTGGCCGAGCGGTTGAGCGTATATCCGGAATATCTCCGTAAGGACGACTACTTCGATGAAAAGCTTCGCGCGCGTGTGCGAGCGATGGCCGAGGGGCAGGGATTGCCGGCTTACGCGCGTGGAAAGCAAACTCAGTAACGAAGAGGACAACAAAATAATGTGGACATACCTCGTTCTCGCGATCTTGCTGGAAGTCTCGGGGACAACGTGCATGAAGTTGTCCGAAGGATTCACAAAGACCGTGCCTTCGATTCTGTTGTTCGTCTTCTATTTGCTGAGCTTCGGGATGCTGACGTTGGCACTTAAGCGAATCGAGGTGGGCGTCGCTTACGCGGTTTGGTCGGGAGTGGGAACGGCATTGATCGCGACTATCGGAGTGCTGTGGTTCAAGGAGCCGATCACCGCGTTGAAGCTCATCTCGCTGGCGCTGATTATCGGCGGCGTTGTGGGATTGAACCTGGGCGGCGGAACGCATTGATCGGAGACCGATCATGAAGGACTATCACATCAACATCTTTTACAGTGAAGACGACGCGGGATACATCGCAGATATCCCCGATTTGGAAGCCTGTTCTGCATTCGGCGACACGCCGGAAGATGCTTTGAAGGAAGTGCAGATCGCAAAGGAAGCCTGGATTGAAGCCGCGCGCGCGGAAGGCAAACCAATACCGCGTCCGATGTATCGCCCAGCTATCTACCAGGTTGCGTGAGTATGGCCGAGCGTGAGCCTGAAATTGACTTGTCTGCGTTCACTGCAACATCGGTTGCACTCGCTCGTGTCGGACGTGGCTTCTATGAGCGCGGTTGGGTCCTTGGCACGAGCGGCAACTTCAGCGCCGTCGTCAACCGCGATCCCCTGCGGCTTGCGATTACTTCGAGCGGCGTGGATAAGGGAGTTCTCGCGCCCGAGAACATCCTGCTCATAGACGAAGCCGCGAACGTGCTGGATGGCAACGGGCGCCCTTCGGCTGAAACCTTATTGCATCTGGCGATCGCGCGACTTCGCGGAGCAGGCGCTGTATTGCACACCCATTCCGTTTGGAGCAATATTCTTTCGAACGCATTCGCCAGTGACGGCGGCTTTAAGATTGAAGGATACGAGATGCTCAAGGGACTCGCAGGCGTCTCGACGCACGAGCACTCGGAATGGGTGCCGATAATTGATAACTCGCAGGATATGACCGGCCTTGCAGCATCGGTATCAGAAGCGCTGAGCGAGTATCCTGAATCGCATGGCTTTCTCCTGCTGCGGCACGGGCTCTACACCTGGGGCAGGGACCTGGAAGAAGCGAAGCGGCACGTCGAGATCTTCGAGTTTCTGTTGGAAGTCACCGGCCGAACCTATCTCGCGTCGCGATGAAGAGTTTCGGAGGAACAAGCAAATGGCAAAACTCGCAATCCCCGCTGAGGATCGAGCACTTCACGAGCAGCAGGCTATCAATGACTATCTCGCGGGCATCGGGATTGATTACGAACGTTGGGACACGTCAAGACCAGTTTCCGCCGACGCGCCTCCGGAAGAAGTTCTTGCGGCCTACGCCGATGAAATCGACAGACTCAAGGCTCAGGGCGGCTATGTCACCGCGGATGTGATCGACCTCAACCCACGCACACCGGGTCTCGAAGCTATGCTCGCGAAGTTCAACCGAGAGCACTGGCACGATGAAGATGAGGTGCGTTTCATCATTCGCGGCCGCGGGTTGTTTCACATTCACCCGAGCGAAGGCCCGGTCATCGCCATCGAAGTCGAGGCCGGCGATTTGATTCGGGTGCCGCGCGGAACACTGCACTGGTTCAATTTGTGCGACGACCGCGAGATCAGAACTATCCGGCTGTTTCAGGATCCGGCCGGATGGGCGCCCAGTTATAGCGAGAGCGGTGTGGACGCGGACTATCAGCCCGTTTGTTTGGGTGCTTCTTATTTTCCCGCTCAGAGCGCGGTCAGTTAGCGCCGTCGAGGTTAATCATGGAACAAAGCAAGCCAACCTCTTTCGAGAGCGCGCAGCTTAATCTTCAACTATTCGACCTGCGCCGCGAGCCGGTGCTGCGAGAGGCGCGCGACTGGTTTGTGCGCGAGTTCAATCCTGAGACTTTCGCCGAACTGGTGACGCTGGTGTCCGGGGACCGAAACGCATCATTCCGGATGGTGCTCGGCTACTGGGATATGGCGGCTTCGCTTGTAACGACGGGCGCCATCGACGGTGACGCGTTTCGCGCGGCGCACGGAGAGATCTACGCGACCTTCAGCAAAATAGAACCATTTCTGGCCGAGCTACGGACAGCCACTGGAGAACCGGACATCTGTAAGCATACCGAGCAGGTCATTTTCGCTGATCCGGGTGCAGAGGCAAAGCTCGCGCGCCGTCGCCAGGGTCTGCGTGCTGCGGCAGAGTCTCGCCGAGCTGAAGAGTCGAGATCGGCCGGCTGACAAATGCGCTCTGTTGCTGGGCACTGGTTCTCGACGAAACTCATACCGTGACTTTGCCGCTCTTCACCAAACCGATCACGACCCTCGTTCTCGATATCGAGGGCACAACCACTCCAATTGATTTCGTTTACAACGTGCTGTTCCCGTATGCGAGGGAAAATGTGAAGCCATACCTTGCGGCGCATCTATCGTCGCCCGATTTACAAACGGACATTCGCGCATTGCTCGAACAGAATTCGGAGGACATCAAGCGCGGGCTCGATCCGCCTCTATTGAAAGGGCCGGATGATCATATGCTGATCGATGAAGCGGTTGCTTACATTCACTGGTTGATGGATCGCGACAGCAAGACTACGGCGTTGAAGTCAATCCAGGGAAAGCTTTGGGACGAGGGCTACAAAAGAGGTGAGTTACATAGCCAGGTGTTCGAAGACGTGCCGCGAGCGTTTGACCGGTGGCGGCAAAAAGCAAAAGCGATTTGCATTTACTCGTCAGGAAGCATCCTTGCGCAGAAGCTATTATTAGCACACACCGAAGCGGGCGATCTGACTCCATATATCCGTGCTTACTTCGATACAAACATAGGACCGAAGAGAGAAGCCGGGAGTTACCGTCGAATAGCATTCGAGCTGGGGCTGGCGCCGCGAGAGATAGTTTTTGTATCCGATGTAACGGCTGAACTGGACGCTGCCGCTGCGTCGGGGTTCGAAACCCTGTTGTGCGTTCGCCCGGCTAATCCAAGCCAACCGGCCGGCACTCACGCGACCATTCAGACTTTTGACCAGATACCCTGACCTCCGCAGTTCAGTTTAGAGTTCAAGCTTTAGCTTGCGCATCATCGTCAGCAGCCTGAAGGCTGAACTCCGAACACTACCCTGCCTTGCAACCTCTCGAAGCCGTATGTTAGACATACGAAGGATTGAAATTAATAAACCCAGGATAAAGAGGATTTATGAGGGGCAAGATAACGATTTTCATCGATGGTAATAATCTATTTCATGCGGCAAGGTCGGTTGGCGTCGAGATTGACTATGCCAAGTTTCTGAATTTTCTTCGCAATGATTCTCCGCTCCTGCGAGCGTTCTTCTACACCGGAGTTGACGAGAAGGCGGAGCGGCAGCAGGGCTTCCTTCTCTGGATGCGGAGGAACGGCTATCGAGTAGTCGAGAAGGAGCTGAAGACCTACGCCGACGGCACCAAGAAAGCCAACCTCGACGTCGAGATCGCTGTAGACATGCTCTCGCTGGCCGACAAGTACGACACCGCGGTGCTGGTTTCAGGCGATGAGGATTTCGCTTACGCGATAAACGCAGTCGCGTACAAAGGCGTGCGCGTGGAGTTGGCCGGTTTTCGAAGCAACACCAGTCCCCGGCTGATCGACGTCGCCGATCAATTCATCGAGCTCGACTCGCACATCGACGAGATCACCAAGGCTGAAAGCCGCTACAATCACAACCACCATTCGGGGAGCCACGCCGCATTCGGACGAAACAGCGGCAGCTTCGCTCGCGTTCAGGACGACGACCCGGAAGTCGAGGCCGCTCGCGAAGCGGCTCGCGAAGCGGCTCGCGAAGCCGCAGTCGAGCGATAAGCGCGCGGGTGTAACTGCGGTCCACAGTCTGAAAATTGGGAACGATTGACAGGTAGGGAAGGGAGGCTTGCCCGCCGCTGCTTTCCGAACGAATCTGGCGGGGGCAAGCCACCCTCACCCATAATTCCAACAGTCGCCCTGCCCTTCGCGAGGTCGATTTACGCGAGTGATGTCCTGGCTACGGCCACCTAATCCCGAATCTTAGGCGCTAACTCCGCCGATACATCCGTGCGTATGCATGCCACGCGATGTCCCGGGCTTATCTCGAGAAGCGTGGGCTTGGTGGGTTTACACTCCTCAATTGCAATCGGGCAGCGGGTGTGAAACCGGCAACCCGGCGGCGGATTGAGTGGAGTCGGAACATCTCCTTCAAGGCGGACCCGTTCTCGTTTAGCGCGAGGCACCGGAACAGGAATCGAAGACAGCAGCGCCTGGGTGTAAGGGTGCAAGGGCCTCGCGAAGATCTCCTCAGCGTCCGCCTCTTCGACTATCTCGCCAAGATACATCACAGCGACCCTGTCGGAGATATGCTTAACGACCGCGAGATCGTGAGCGATGAAGAGATAGGTGAGATCTAACCGCTCCTGCAGCTCTCGAAGAAGGTTGAGGATCTGCGCCTGGATTGATACGTCGAGGGCGGATACCGCTTCATCGCAAACGATCAGTTTGGGTTGCAACGCTAGAGCGCGAGCTATGCCGAGCCGCTGGCGCTGTCCGCCTGAAAACTCATGAGGGTACCGGCTCGCGTGCTCCGGCGACAGCCCGACCAGATTGAGAAGCTCGGCAACCCGCTCACGTGCCCGCCGGCGCCGCGAATGAACCGGCGCCCTGGGTTCCTCGCTTGATACTCCGTTCTGATCTTCGAGACCGATTCCGTGGACGAGGATTGGCTCCTCAAGCATCGCGCCAACTGTCATTCGTGGATTCAGCGAGCCGTACGGGTCCTGAAAAATGATCTGCATTTCGCGACGAAGCCTTCGCATCTCGCGCTCTCGAAGGGAAAACACATCGCGTCCGTCAAACGTTACCCGCCCGGAAGTCGGCTCGACCAGCCTCAGAATAGCGCGCCCGGTTGTGGTCTTGCCGCAACCAGACTCGCCTACGAGGCTCAGGGTTTTTCCTCGCGGGATTGAAAAAGACACGCCGTCAACCGCGCGAACATAACCGACGTTCTTGGGTACTACACCCTTTCGAATCGGGTAGTGCTTTACCAGGTCTTTGACGATCAGGATGTCTTCCATAAGACTAGGTCGGTGGTCAGTGGTCGGTGGTCAGTGGCAGTAGATTCAGTAGCATGACGCCTGACAACTCACTTACCACCGGACACCGGCCACCGGCCACTTCCTTCATACCGATCCGCGTGCGAGCGCGCCGACCTCTTCGGCAAAGTGACAAGCCGCGAGGTGATCGGGCGCAAGTTCACGCAGAAGCGGTTCTTCCTTGCAAACCTCCTGCGCCATCGAACAGCGGGTTCGAAACCTGCAACCCGAGGGAAAATCCAACGGACTCGGCACTGAACCGGGAATCACTGCAAGCTGCCTCTTCTTTTCGGTAAGCGACGGAAGAGAACGAAACAAGCCGTGCGTGTACGGGTGCTTCGGAGCTTCGAACAGCGATGCTACGGGCGCCGACTCGACTACCTTACCCGCGTACATCACCGCGACTCTATCACAGGTTTCGGCGACCACTCCGAGATCGTGGGTAATCAGCAATACAGACATGTTGAGCTCGCGTTGAAGCTCATTCAGGAGCTCGAGGATCTGCGCCTGGATCGTCACGTCCAACGCCGTCGTGGGCTCGTCGGCGATCAATAAGGTTGGCCGGCAGACCAGCGCCATCGCGATCATTGCTCGTTGCTTCATCCCGCCCGAGAGTTGATGGGGGAACTCGTGAAATCGAGTTTCAGGCGACGGGATGCGGACGCGGCGCAACATATCGATGACGATCTCGCGCGCCTCGCGTCGCGACACTTTCCTGTGCTCGCTAATGGCTTCGGTAATCTGCGCGCCAATCGACATTATCGGATTGAGCGACGACATCGGTTCCTGGAAGATCATCGAGACCAGATTGCCTCGCACGCGCCGCATCGCTTTGTCGTTGAAGGCAAGCAGGTTCTCACCGCGAAAACTTATCTCGCCCCCGGCGTACTCAGCCGGGGGAACTGGTAAGAGCTTGAGAATCGAGTAGGCGGTGACCGACTTGCCGCATCCGCTCTCGCCTACCAATCCCAAAGTCTCGCCCGCGGCAATCTGTAAGCTCACGCCGTCGACGGCTTGCACGAGGCCGTTGTCCGTGCGGAAGTAGACTCGGAGATCGGAAATCTGAAGCAACGGATTATGCGATTGCGGATTACGGATTGCGGATTGCGGATTTGAGATTTCAGATTTGAGATTTGAAATTTGAGATTTGAGATTTGAAATTTGAGACTTGGAAATCATTCGTTAGGCTTTGGAAAGTTGCTTGTGATGTCGAGAGGTTCGTGGAACTTCCGCAATCCGCAATTCTTACGCTTTTTTCTTTGGCGCGAGTATGTCGCCGGCCAGGTGGATTTGTTGTTGGCCCTCATCGCGAACTCTGCGCGCAAGCCCCGGCAGGGTCTCGTCCGCCTCCTGGGCAGCCAGCTTAATTACCATCGGCAGGTTTACACCGGTCACCACCTCCACTTGCGCGGTTCCCAGATAGCTCGCCGCAATGTTAGTAGGAGTGCCGCCAAACATGTCAGTAAGCAACAACACGCCGTTTCCGGCATCGACTCGACGCACCGCGCGATCGATTTCTTCGCGCGCGACCTCAACATCGTCGTGCCAGCCGATGGAAACGGCCGTCACGTGGGTTATCTCGCCGACGATCATTTCGGCTGCCGAGACCAGCTCGTTTGCCAACTGTCCGTGTGTGACTATTACTCCGCCGATCATAATCGTCAAAAGAACGACGCGGCGATGAGGCGACTTGGCGACGGGGAGATCGCCCCCTCGCCCGGTCTCCTTGTCGCCCCGTCACGTCCTGTATCTCTCATCATCTTTCTCGATGTCGCGGTGAAGAACTTTTGACTGGTAGCCGAGGCCGATCAGGCGCGCGTTCAATGCTTCGGCAACCATAACCGAGCGATGCCGACCGCCCGTGCACCCCACGCCTACGGTCAGATAGCTCTTTCCTTCGCGACGAAACCGGGGCAACAAATACGCGAGCAAATCAGCAAAGCGCGCGATAGTATCCTCGACCTCGCCCTCCGATTGCAAGTACTCGATAACAGGAGGATCGAGTCCGGTCAACGGCCGCAGTTCCGGAGTGAAGTGAGGATTCGGCAGGAACCTCACGTCGAACAGCATGTCCAATCCACGCGGCGATCCGTGCCGGAAGCCGAACGATGAGATCGTGACATTCAGGTCGTGAGCGCCGCCCTTCTCGGCAAAATGGTCTTTGATAACGTCCCGCAACGTGTGAACCGTATGCTCGGACGTGTCGATGACGTGGTCGGCCAGGTCGCGGATGTCTGAAAGCAACTCGCGCTCTTGTCTTATCGCTTGGCGCACATTCTGATCGGGCAGAGGATGTGGCCGGCGCGTCTCGCTGTACCGCCGCAGAAGAACTTCATCATCCGCCTCCAGGAACAACACGGTGACGTTGACGCTCTTTTGCTTCAGCTCGTCGTGTATTCGGGGAAATAAACTGAGGAACTCGCGCGAGCGAACGTCAACCACGAACGCCGTTCGCTCGATTTCCCTCGACTCATCGCATAGCCGTACGAAGATCGGAATCAGTTGGGCGGGAAGGTTGTCTATTGCAAAGTAGCCGAGGTCTTCGAAGGCTTTGAGCGCCGAGGACATCCCCGACCCCGAGACACCGGTAATAATGACAACCGAAGCAGGCATAAGAAATCAGAGGGCAGAAGTCAGTAGGCAGAAGGCAGTTTGCAGGCTTGACTGCCTTCTGCCTTCTGCTTTCTGCCTTCTGTTTTTTCAGGGTTCGATCAGGCCAAAGTTTCCATCGGTGCGATTGTATAGCACGCCGACTCGATTAGTCTCAGCGTCGCGGAAGACTATGAACTGATCGTCTGAGTCGGTAAGCATCATTGCGGCTTCTTCGGGTGTCATCGGCTTCACCCGGTAGCGCCGGTCCAGAACTATTCGAGGCGCAGCCGGCGCGGCTTCTATCGTGCCTCCCGGCACTGGAGCGATCGCGCTGGTAGGCTGGCGGCCGCGCTTCTTTGCATGAAATTTTTCCTTGACCTTGAGCGCCTGCTTTTGGACCTTTGTTGCCGCGGTGCTCACGGACTGGGTCACGTCGGTATTTTCGCCGACCGCGGTAAAAACGATATCGCGCCAGTGCACCACGATCTCTGTTCGCTTGCGGTGTTTTTCGGCGGAAACTATTACGTGCGCTCTGACCGGCGCCGAATTAAGAACTCGTTCAAGCTTCCCGAGTTCCTTGCGCACCATACTCTCGACCGCCTCGGTTATTCCGATGTGGCGACCGGTAAACTCGATTTCCATTTACTCGTCTCCCTTTTCTTGATTTGTTTTTTTTCGGACTTGGGGAATGGAAAGAAACATAAGTGCAAATCATCTGAATCCGAACGGCATCGGATTTTGTTTGACACCTAAACGATTGAACGCCGTTCACGCGAGCCCGGGATGCGCATTTGGTCGCGATACTTCGCGACGGTCCGGCGGCTCATTTTGACGCCGTCTCTGGCGAGGCGCTTAGCTACTTCATCATCGGTTATCGGGTGGTGGGGATCTTCGGCCTCGATCATCTTCTTGATCTTGAGCTTCAGCACGCGAGTTGAGACATCTTCGCCGGTATCGCTCCTCATCCCTTCGGTGAAGAAGCGCCGCAGCTCATACACACCCTGCGGCGTGTTCACATACTTTCGATTTACCACGCGCGAGACGGTGCTGAGATGCATGCCGATATCTTCGGCCACGTCCTTCAGCATCATCGGTTTCAAGTGCTCGATGCCATGATCGAGGAAGTCACGCTGCCGATCGACGATCGACTGGCAGACCCGGTATATCGTCTGGCGCCGATGCTCGATATTCTTCAACAAATCGACGGCCGATCGAAACCGCTCCTTGATGTAGTCCCGAGTCTCCTTTGACGAATCCTTTGACTCCATCATCTGGCGGTAAGTGCGATTGATTCGAAGGTGCGGCATGCCGTCGTCTTCGAAGCGCAGGATGTAATCGTCGTCCACCTTTTCGATCGTGACTTCAGGGATCACCGGTTGAGCCTCTTCCGATGAATACTTGCGGCCCGGTTTGGGATCGAGCTTCTTGATTAGTTCGATCTCTTCCATGACGTGTTCGAGCGGGGCGCCCAGCGTCTTTGCAAGTTCCGGCAGCTTGTGAGTCTGCAGGTGGTCAAAGTGATCGCTTACAAGCCGGACGGCCAGCCTGTCTCCTAATCCGTGATACGCAAGCTGAATGAGCAGCGATTCCCGCACGTCTCGCGCGGCGCATCCGACAGGATCGAGCCACTGAACGACCTGAAGCGCGTGTTCGACCACTTCTACCGGCCACGGGCCCATCGCGGCGATCTCCTCAACGGTCGCGTCCAGGAACCCGGTGTTTTCGTCGAGATTTCCTATGATCGCTTCCCCGACTTCGAGCACCTGCTCGGAACTATCCGTCAGGTGAAGCTGCCAGATGAGCTGCTCGCGCAAAGACTGACGGCGCGTGAGCATGTTCTCGAACGAGACATCGTCCTTTGCTTCGTATTCGTGTGTCTTGTAGCCGGGATCGAGGTACTCTTCGAAGGTGGAGCCAAAGTCCACTTCTTGAAATGAATCGCGGTCGCGATCCGGTTCGGCTTCGCCGTCCAACTGCGCAGGTTCAAGGCTGCCGGGATTTGTTGCGTCACTCAGCGAGAGCGCCTCATTCGAGCTGGCCCCGTCGCTCGCGCGCTCGGAGGAGGCCTCTGAAGAACTATCCGGTGAGCCATCCGGGGAGTTCGATGCGGCAGGTGCGCTGATGTCCGCGGTCGTCGCATCGACTGCCGCGATCTCGTCCGCCAGCGGCGAATTGTCGTCCATTCCTTCGCCCGGCGCCACTTCGTCGAGCACCGGATTTGCGGTGAGTTCGGTCTGGACCATATCCGCCAGCTCGAGCTTGGTCATCGCAAGCAGCTCGATGCGCTGCCGCATCTGCGGAGTCAGGACCAAACGCTGCGAAAGGCTCGTGCTGAGATGTGGCTTGACCGACATAGTGCCTTAGTCAGAGTCAGTAGTCGCTGGTCATTGATCGTTCGCAGGGTCGTGATGGGGATGCGGATTGAAAAAGGACAACTGACCAATGACGGATGACTACATTCGAAAATTCTCCCCCAAATAAACCCTTCTCACTTCTTCATCGCGGGTCAATTCATCCGGCGTTCCCGCGCGGAATATTTTCCCGTCGTTAATTATATACGCTCTGTCGGTAATCGCCAGAGTCTCTCGAACATTATGATCGGTGATCAGTACTCCGATGCCGCGCTCCCGAAGCTTCTGTAAGATTTGTTGTATATCAATCACCGCAATCGGATCGATTCCCGCAAAGGGCTCGTCCAGCATGATGAATCTCGGTTCGATCACCAGGCATCGAGCGATCTCGGTCCTGCGCCGCTCGCCGCCCGAAAGCTGATAGGCTTTCGTATGTCGCACGTAAGCAATGTCCAGCTCATCGAGCAGTACCTCGAGGCGATGCGCGCGCTCCGCTTTCGTCAGCGGCAGCGTCTGCAGCACAAGCAAGATGTTCTCTTCGACTGTCAGCTTTCTGAATACTGACGCTTCTTGAGGGAGGTAGCTGATGCCGTCGCGCGCTCGCAGATACATCGGCAGCCGTGAGATGTCTTTCGTATCCAGAAAGATTTTCCCGGCATCGGAACGTTCGAGTCCGACGATCATGTAGAACACGGTCGTCTTGCCCGCGCCGTTGGGCCCCAGAAGGCCGACTATTTCGTTCTGACGGATATCGATCGAGACGTTATTGACGACCACTCGTTTGCGATAAGCCTTACGCAAACCTTCGGCGGAAAGAACACTTGTTTTTTGTAAGGGGAGTCTTGTTTGAGGTTCGGCGTCGCCGACCGCAGTCTCGATCACGGACACATCTTCTACCATCTTGTTGCTTTCAATTCGTCTTGCTCTTTGTCAAACGATGAATCGATTTTACGCGTCCCGCGCCCTGTTGATTCTCGACCGAAACCCTATCATCGCGACTATAGAAAGTCAATTGTGAGCCCATTGTAGAACCCTTTTCGACATCGTCGACTCGCGCTGTTCTTCCCGACAAAACCGCGCGTCCGTCGTCCGAGGAATAAGCCAGCTTGTCGCCGGTTCCGCGGCGTCCCGGCTGGGTTAACACGACGTTGCCCTCCGCATTCATGTGATCAACCTCGTTGACCTCCTGCTTGAGGTAGACGTCCACCGCCGTCGCGTCGATACGGTCCGTGCCCTGGCGGGCCTTCACCGAGCCTTCGTAATGAACCTTTCTTTCAGTGTCGGAATAAGTCATACGTTCAGCCGTCGCAAATCCGGGAACTTCTTCGCGTTTGCCGGGCGAGGTCTCGCGCTTGACCTGGTAGAGAGCGCTCTCCACGTTTCCAATCGCCACCATGCGCTGGTCGTCCTGATAGAGTTCGATCCGGTCGGCTTTTACGAAGTTGTCGTCCTGCCAGCCTCGAGCGTTGATGGTATAGATCGCGACGCCGTCCTCGTTCCGCGCGTCTGCGCGTTCGGAGGTAATGAAGATCGGCGACTTCGTGTTCTTGAAAGGAGTAGAGTCGTTGGAAGTCTCGCGGCTGTAGTAGGTCGTTCGCACGTCGCCTCGCGCGTGCGTTTCGTCCCGTTCCCGGTCGTAGTCGATCTCGTCCGCCTGCGTGCGCCCCTTGGCGTCCCACACCATCGGGCGCTTGCCTCGAAGGTTTAGTATTTCCTTCTGCCCGTCATAAACCGCCCGATCTGCCAGCGCATTCCGGTCGCCTTCGTTGTATTTGAAGTTACCATCCTGAGATACGTGGTCGATGTCCTGCGAATCCTCCAGGAAGTCGGCTTTAGCGGTCTTGCTGGTTGTAACGCGAATGGGCCGCGAATCTGCAACCAGGGCATCCAGTTCAACCCTCACGCCGTCGGCCGCGCTAAAACTCTTCACGCGATTGCCTTCGTCGAAGAATATCGCATTCATTCGAGGCGCTCGAATGGTCTTCTTATCGGCGCCGCGCACTGCGCGAGTAGGTGTAATGGTCATCACCGCGCTACCCACCGCGTCGGCGAGCCTGATGTTGCGACCGTCGGGGAAGAATTGCATGGTTACTTCATCGGCGGTTAGTTCGCGTTCGGTCGGATTGCTTTTTGAGTTGGCCGCCGCGGGCGCGTGCATTTTTAGGACCGCGTTTCGGCCTGCCTTTAGCGTGTCGATTGCGCTTCCTCGAGGACCGTCGACAAACGCCGCCTCGATGTTGTCGGCGCTCGCTTCTCTGGCGGGTTCGGGTCCCAGCGATCTGGAGTATGCTCCGCCCGTCGCCACCGCTCGCGAGAGTTGATGCGTTTCATTGAAGAAGAAGTCCATGTCGGGCGACTTGATCTCGCCCTTCTCCGCTTGTGTCAACTGAGAGTTGCCGCGCGCCTCGACGCGTTCCAGATGATTGGTCGCGTCGGTGTAGCTCACCATGCGGGTGGCCCTCAGTTCGTCGGTTCCCTGGGTGACGATCGCTCCGCCGTCAAATGTGATCCTGTGCTCCTTCTTTTCGAGTATGGCCGAGTCACTTCGGATCGTAGTCGGTTTCTTTTCCTCTGACTTCCCGGGCGCCGATTTGATTCCGCGCTGCTTTGGTGATTCCGAACCGGGCTGAGCATTAGCATGAGCGAGTTCCTGATTCTGGTCGTAGGCCTCGCGCCGGCGAGCGGCTTTGCGCGCGCGTCTTCGGACCTTTCGCGCCGCCTTCTCTTCGGGCGTTTCCTGCGCGCGACCGGCGGATGGTGGACCGGCTTTCGCTTGCTGCCCCGTTCCATTCTTGGTCCCATCCTTACTCCCCTCCTGGGGCTTATCCTGAGGCTTGATGATGACATTGACGTCTTTCAGCAAGTGGGCGCGTTCGTCGGTTGCTTCGATGAGCAAACCGGTCGAGTGACCCGAGTAGTTGCGTCCTTCAAACTCGACCAGCTCTTTGGTGTCGACGGTGTTCTTAGCCTGATCGTAATGCAGATAACTTGTCTTCAGCGTCAGGCCTTCTGACGTTTGCACGACTACATTTGACTCGAACTCCGCATCGAGCTTGCTGAGGTCCGCCGGGTCGCTGACCTTCGCTTTGTCTGAAGTAACGAAGTCGTGACGATCGCCTCCCGTCCCGTAAGCTTCGAGTCTGACCTGCTCGAGCTCGTGAGTGCCATCCTGGTAGCTCTTGTCGGTGCCCGCGGTGATGTTGAATCGGATTTGCCCGTTGACCTCGTGTGCGTAGTGAGTATTGGTGAAGACGGCAACAACTTTTCCCTGCAGCTTGGGTCGAGCCTGATCCTGCTGAACGTGCTTGACTCGGAAGACGAGGTAAACGACCAGCGCCGCCGCGATGGCAACGAATAAACCCAGCGCCAAAGCCTTTCCGGCAGATAGTAGTCTTATTCGCATCATTAGATTTCAGACAACTCCGAACATTCTCTTTAGGGATTCTTACACGGGGAGCGATGCGTGTCGAACGTGAATGCGATTGGGGGTGTTGTTCGGTCATTGGGTTGCTGACTTGTTACGTGTGGTCAGTCCTTCGCGTGCTTTGCGGTCCTTTGCGACTTTGCGCTGAGTATTGGGTCTTACTCCTTTAATACCCGGCGCAAAGGACCCCAAAGCACCCGGAGCTTATTAAGCAACGCAGAACCGAACATTACCCATCACTCTTTTGGAGCGGTAGCCGAACCGTAAACCGTGAGCCTTTGCCTTCCTCGCTCTCGACTTGGATCGAGGCTCCGTGCGCATCGACGATCCATTTCGATATCGCAAGCCCCAGTCCAAAACCCGTGACTCGCGAGTCCCGTGGGTCCGTCTGGCGATAAAATCGTTCGAAGATATGCGGGAGCGCCGAAGCAGGAATCCCGCGGCCGGTATCTGAGACCTCGATCAACGCGAAAGAATCAATCACCGAGAGCGCAAGCCGGGCGCTGCCGCCGGACGGTGTGTATTTGATTGCGTTATCAAGCAGATTGACCAGCAGCTGCTTAAGCCGTTTAGGATCGCCTTCGATTTCAATCGGTGATTTGGGAGCTTCAAAGTTGAGAGTTACGCCCGCGGACTCTCCCAGGGGTCCGATGTAGGCGCATGCTTCCGACGCCAACTCATCAAGCCGCACCGGTTCGACCGCCAACGCCGACTCGCCGGCGTCTGAACGAGCGAGTGTCAGCAAATCATCCGTGAGCTTGGTGAGCCGCGCGATCTCTTCAAGGCTGGACTTGAGCACGCGCCGATATTCCTCGGGCGCACGTTCCCGTCTAAGCGTTACTTCAATCTCGCCGCGGAGAACTGCAAGCGGCGTCTTGAGTTCGTGAGAAGCATCCGCAGTGAAACGTCGTTCCCGCTCAAAAGCCTGCTCGAGCCTGCTGATCATACGATTGAACGTAGCTGCGAGCCGCCCGATCTCGTCCTGAGACCGCCGCTCTTCCACCCGCTCGCTGAGATTGCCCCGGCCGATTCGCTCAGCCGCGCGCGTCAGTCTATCGACCGGGCTCAAGGCACCGTTAGCCAGCCACCACCCGCCGAGACCCGCCAGCAACAACGCCGCCGGGTTTGTGATTGCGAGCAAGATCACCAATTGTCTCTGCGCACGCTGGACCTCTCTCAACGACTGGCCGACGACTACGAAAAACGTCTCGCCGTCTTCGTCTCGAGCGGGCCAGGTAATAATGCGCGCATGTTCGGTTGGAGACAGCGACACCTCATCGTACTCGGGTTTCCACTCGCCGGCGGCACGCTCGAGCGCCGGTTTACTCACCGGCACTCCGTGACCTTCGGCATCCGGAATTTGATCTGCGATCTTACCGTCTCGATCGACAACCGAAACAAACTGCGGCGCCAATATCACAACGCCCGGTTGGCTTGGCTCTTCTGTTTCAGACGGATGACCGACGGCGTGAGCTACGCGCTCGGCCTGATTGGCGAGCGACGTGTCTATTACATTGAGCAAGCCGCGAGAGAGGTAGAGGTATATCGCGACCGCGAATGCAACCAGCACGAAAGCGGCGAGGCTCAGGTACCAGAGGGTGAGCTTTGCTCGAATGGAAAGCATGTTTTTAACTTCGCTAACAGTGCCAGTGGAGTGTAATGAGGAGTTGCATAGTCCTGTAAGGGCGGTCCTCCGTGGCCGCCCCTCAACTTGTAGTGAAATCGTTGACGGCACCGAGGGGCGGCCACGGAGGACCGCCCTTACAGGACGCTACCTGGAAAGACCTAGTGCGGATGAGAGGATTTGAACCTCCACAGGATTGCTCCTACAGCGTCCTGAGCGCTGCGCGTCTGCCATTCCGCCACATCCGCATTTCAATCGATTGTGATACGATCGAAGCGAAAACATACTAACTAGCACTTACAAACAGTGTCAATTAATTTCCGATTGCCGATTGGCGATTGCCGATTGAGACGTGAGCAGAGAAACCGATCCGTGTTCCATCCATCGAAGACAATTACAATCTAAAATCGGAAATCGGAAATCGGAAATGGCTTCTTTCCATCCATCACCGCAGAAGGTTCTCGACGCTCTGCCGCGCTCGCGCGAGCGCGCCATTCGCGCCGATCAACTTAACGAGGCGCTGAAGCTCGCCGATTCGCAAGCGTCGAGCGTTGAGACGCTTCTGAAGGAGTTTGTTCGAGTCGGGCTTACGGCGACGAAGGGCGGGCGCTACTACCGCAAACCTGGTCACGGTCTCTTAATAGGCACGCTGAGAGGAACGCGTTCCGGCCACGCGTTCGTCGTGCCCGACGACCCAACCGAGCGAGTGAAGGGGGACCTCTTCATAAACACTCGAGCGATGGGTTCGGCGTTAAACGGCGACACGGTGATCGCTCGCGTAACTGGCATGGACAAGCGTGGCCGCGAAGGCAGAGTCGAGGCAGTTTTGCATCGCGCAAACAAAACGATCATAGGCAAATTCATAAAACTAAAAACTGAGAACGTCGTCTCGCCGATCGATGAGAAATTCCTCTACGAGATAAGCATTGCGCGATCTGAGACGCTGAACGCGAACGACGGCGACGTGGTCAACGTGGAGATCACGAGACCGCCGATTGCAGGACGGCCTCCCCAGGGCCGCGTGATCGAAGTGCTCGGCCGTCCCGAAGAGCCTGGGATTGACATCGAAATAATCATTAGAAAACATCGCCTTCCGCATGTTTTTTCGGAAGCCGCGCTTGCCGAAGCTGAACAGGCGCCGGTCCGGCTCACTGGACAGGACTTAGTCGATAGAATGGATCTGCGCGAAGTGACGACCATTACAATCGATGGAGAGACCGCGCGCGACTTTGACGATGCCGTCTCGCTCGAGCGGCTGGAGAATGGCCGCTTGCGTCTGGGCGTCCATATCGCGGACGTCAGCTACTACGTTCGCGAGGGAAGCGTGCTCGATGAAACAGCCTTCGAGCGCGGCACGTCGGTATATTTTCCCGAGCGCGCCATTCCAATGCTGCCCGAGCGGCTCTCGACTGACATTTGCTCTCTCAAGCCACAGGTGGACCGGCTCACGATGTCAGCGCTGATCGAGCTTCACTCGAACGGCCGCGTCGCCGATTACCGGCTAACACCTTCCGTCATTCACAGCAGCGAGCGAATGACCTACACCGCGGTCAACGAGATCATCACTGATCCGGAAGGTGAAACATCACAAGCCTATTCGCATGTCAAAGACATGCTGCTCGAGATGCACGCGCTTGCAACGGTGCTGATCAAGCGGCGTGAAGAGCGTGGCGCCATTGATTTTGATTTGCCTGAAGCCGAACTGTGGTTCAACGATGAAGGACAGATCGGCGGCATCGCGCGATCCGAGCGCAACATTGCTCACCGGCTTATCGAAGAATTCATGCTCCTGGCCAACGAGACCGTAGCGAAGCACCTTGAAGCGTTGAACGTCCCCTCGCTGTATCGAATTCACGAAGAGCCTAATATTGAAAAGGTCGAAGAGTTTGCCGAGATTGCGGCATCCTTCGGACACAAGTTCTCGATGCACGGGCCGGTGCCGCAGCGAGGTTTGCAGCAGTTGGCCCGCGAGATTCGCGGTCGCCCCGAAGAGCGTCTGCTGTCTTACCTGATGCTTCGATCGATGCAGCGCGCGCGGTACACGCCTCAGAACGCGGGGCATTACGGGCTCGCGATGAAAACGTACACTCATTTCACGTCGCCGATTCGCCGCTATCCCGATTTGATCGTTCATCGAATTCTTCGCGAAGTAATAGACCATCGGAGGCAAGCTGAAGTTGGCGGGATTGATCCGGGCTCGAAGCACGCGATTAAGCGCCTGTCATCGCCTGGTACGCGGTTGCTCGACGAGGAGCGGGAGGTCGAGCTTCGTTCGGCGCTTGAAGTAATCGGCGATCACTCGAGCGAACGCGAGCGCACGGCCGCGGACGCCGAACGTGAGTTGATGGATTGGCGCAAGGCGGAATTCATGGCTGATCGTGTCGGCGATGAGTTTGACGGCATCATTACCGGGGTAAAAGATTATGGCTTCTATGTCGAGTTGAACGAGGTCTTTATCGAAGGCCTTGTTCATATATCGGCCCTCGGCGACGTTTATGAGTATCAAGAGCGGAAGCACCGGCTTGTGAGCGAACGAACGAGGCGCGTTTATCGTTTAGGTGACGAAGTGCGAGTGCTGGTCAATAGAGTCGATCGCGTCCGGCACTTGATTGACTTTTCGATCGCTTAGGTCCGACAAACTTCAGTTTGTCGTTTGAATTCTAAGAACCTGATATTAACAACCTCGACAAACTGAAGTTTGTCGGACTTTTCGGAGGAAAGAAATGAAAACGATGTTTCGAACTGATCTAAGAGCGAGACCGACCCTGATAGTCTTCTGCCTGCTTCTAATCATCCTTGTGCCGACGGTAGCGCTGGCGCAAGGACACAAAGCAAAACATGAAAAATCCGGCGCGCCTCGAGAGGTCAAACAATACTCGATCGAGCAATTCCTGGACACGACAAAAATCACCGGAAGCTCATTTTCGTCTGACGACAAGTCGATCCTGTTTTCGAGCAACAAGACGGGCATCTTCAATGTGTACTCGATTCCGGTGAGCGGCGGCGAACCGAAGCAACTGACTCATTCCACAACCGAGAGCACCTTCGCGATTTCATATTTCCCGGCTGATTCGCGAGTGCTCTTTACGCACGATCAGGGCGGCAACGAGAACAACCACATTTATCTTCTGGACGCCGACGGCAAGGAGCGCGACCTGACGCCTGGCGATAAGCTCAAGGCCCAGTTTCTGGGTTGGAGCCAGGACGGCAAGGCGTTTTACTTTATGACCAACGAGCGCGATGCGCGCTTCTTCGACATCTTCAAGATGAATGCCGGCAGTTTTGAACGGACCCTGCTCTATCAGGACTCAACGGGCTATCAGTTCGGCGACATCTCAAACGACGAAAAATACATCGCGTTCAGCAAGGCCAACACGACCGCCGATGGAGACGTTTACCTCTACAACTCGGCTACGAAGGAGATGAAGCTCATCACGCCGCACAAAGGCGAAGTGAATTCCGCTCCGTCGTCGTTCGATCCACAGTCTCGTTATCTCCTTTACAACACCGACAGCGGCAGCGAGTTTTCCTATCTCGCGCGATACGAACTGGCGACCGGGAAGATCGAACACGTCGAAAGGACTAACTGGGACATCGTGTTCAGCAGTTTCTCTCACAATGGAAAGTATCGAGTAGTCGGAATCAACGAAGACGCCCGCACCAGGATTAAGATCTACGAGCGGGCGTCAGGAAAGACGTTGTCGCTGCCGACGTTTCCTGAAGGTGAGATTACGGCAGTCAATATCTCGAAGAGTGAGCGGCTCATGGCGTTCTACTTCAACGGCGATCGCTCGCCGAGCGATTTGTACGTTTATGACTTCGCAACCAAACAGGCGAAGAAGCTGACCACCAGCCTAAACCCTGAAATCGCTCCTGCCGACCTGGTCGAGTCGCAGGTCATTCGCTACAAGTCGTTCGACGGCATGCAGGTTCCTTCAATTCTCTATAAGCCGCAACAGGCGTCGGCGAGCGCGAAGGCTCCGGCGCTCGTCTGGGTGCACGGCGGGCCGGGCGGCCAGACGCGGACGGGCTACAGCGGAGTGATTCAGTATCTGGTCAATCACGGATACGTAGTGCTCGGCGTCAACAATCGCGGCAGCTCCGGATACGGCAAGACGTTTTTTGCAGCCGATGATTTGAAGCATGGGCGCGAGCCGCTGTGGGATTGCGTCGAGGCGAAGAAATATCTCGCATCGCTCGGCTATGTCGACACGTCCAGGATTGGAATTATCGGCGGGAGTTATGGCGGTTACATGGTTCTTGCGGCGCTTGCCTTCAAGCCCGACGAGTTCGCGGTCGGCGTTGATCTTTTCGGAGTGTCGAACTGGCTCAGAACGCTGGAATCGATTCCGCCCTACTGGGAGTCATTCCGCAAAGCGCTGTACAAAGAGATCGGCGACCCTGCGACTGACAAAGAAAACCTGAAAGCAATCTCGCCGCTGTTTCACACGGATAAGATCACCAAACCCTTGCTCGTGCTGCAGGGTAAGAACGATCCTCGAGTCATCAAACCCGAGTCGGACGAGATCGTCGATGCGGTGAAAAAGAAAGGCGGCATCGTCGACTACGTTGTGTTCGACAATGAAGGGCACGGCTTTACAAAGAAGGCGAATGAGATGCGCGGCTACAAGGCCGTGCTTGATTTTCTTGATAAGTATTTGAGGGGAGCGGAAGCAGGCAAGTAACTGCCAACCGCGCCAGGGACCTGTACGGGCGGCCCTCCGTTGCCGCCCCTCCTTGCCGAAGTGAAGCGCCTGGCTAGCTGAGAGGGGCGGCCACGGAGGCCGCCCTACATTTCTACTAGCCCGGCCTTTGTGTCTAATCTAATGCAAAGAGATAGATCGCTGAGGCTCTCCGCGAACTCCATCCTCTCATCTGTTTCAGTCCTCATCGCCGGGGCGCTCTTTTTTCTTTCGAGTGCTCAATTCTTCAGCTTTACTGTCAGGGCACAACAGCCCGGCTTGTCCACAACGGACTTCGATATCATCGAAGGCCACTTTCACGACGGGCTCGGAACCTACGCGGAGGTTATGCTCGCCAATGAGCTGATTTCGCTCTCTCACATCAAACAGCAGCCGTTCGATGGGACACGCAGCAGGTCGAAGATGCTCGACGCGATCAACCGGCTCCCGGCTTCTCATCCGAGCCGCGCGATCTTTCAACGTGAGGTTGCTAACATCGAAGCCGCTGCCAGGCTCGGCGCGGCGCAGCTTCTCAAGCAAGCCGGCGGGGCGCCGCTGACGGGCGTTCGCCATACTGCTCTCGAGTATGCCGATGCAAAGGCCGCCGATCTGCGGCTCGAGTTTCGCGGCCGCGCCGACTTGCCTGTATCAGTGAAAACCGACAAGTCCAACAAGGTTGCGGTTGCCGAAGGGCAGACGCCGCTTATCGAAGAGAAGTGGGCCGAACGGTACTTCAAGGTCTCGCGAGACGAGTTGGATAAGATGATCGCCGATCTGGGCTTCTCCTCGATGACCGATCTGAAGTCCAACTACTTGAATGTTGCGCGGCTCGTGGCCGGAGTTCTGATCAGGAAACTCGGGCTCGCTGACTGCAAGCCTGACGACTTCAGCCGGGCGCGAGTCACCGATCTTGGAGCGCTCAAGTTTCTGTTGCGCCAACTGGTTTTGTTCAAGAGCGGCAAGGACCGAAGCCGAGTAATCATCTTTGATCGTTCAACCGGCGGAGTGAAGTGGGAGTCGCTTCTCGACGAGGTCGATATCGACCGGCTCACTGCCGATCGGGTTTCGTTTCTGCCTTCGCGGCCGCGCGGCGGCCACCCTATTGCGTCAGAGTTTGGGGTGAAGATCGATGGGCGGACCGTTGTGTCTTTTCAGATAAAGCACAAGCGGGGTTCTGCCCGGAGCACCATTCATCATTACGAATTCTCGGACATCACGACTCGCCTGCGCCTGTGAGAAGAGACTGATGCCGTAAACGTGATGCAGTGCGAGGGATGACCTATCATTGTTCCCAGAGGTCTTACAGAACAGTTTCACGAATCACGCGTCACGAATCACGCGTCACGAATCACGCGTCACGCACCTTCCGTTTGACTTCGGAATTGTCCTCGATTAGCCTATAAATTTGCTTGTTCAACCGAATTCGTCACAAGCTGGGTCGCGTTTGCTTCTTCCGAAGATCTCATCTCAAAGCAGCGCAATTTGAAGGAGGATTTATGAAACGCTCTGCAGCGTTATTGACTATTCTCATACTCGCCTTAGCGTCAGCCGCAAAGGTAAAGGAACAGCAACCGGCGCGTCCAATAATGATCGATGATCTGCTGAAAGTCCGTCGCGTTTCCGATCCGCAGGTTTCGCCCGACGGTCATTGGATCGCCTACACGATCGCGGATACAGATAAAGCTGCGAACAAACGCATCAACCAAATCTATCTGATCTCTATCGATGGCGGAGAGCCGCGCCAGCTTACCAACGAGAAGCAGTCCTCATCCTCGCCTCGCTGGTCACCTGACGGGAAACATCTGGCGTTTGTATCGGCTCGCGACGGTGAGCCGCAGATCTGGAGCGTCGAGGTTTCGGAAGGGGCAACCGGCTCGGTTAAGAAAGTTACTAACATTTCGACTGGGGCCGACGGGCCAGTCTGGTCGCCGGATGGTAAATGGATTGCGTTCGCCTCGGAAGTCTATCCCGATTGCAGCAACGACGATTGCAACAAACAGCGGGCCGAACAAATCGCGCAGAGCAAAGTCAGGGCAAAGATCGCCGACCGCCTGTTGTACCGTCACTGGATGACGTACAAGGAAGGCAAACGAACGCACATCTTCGCGGCTTCAACTGAAAACGGTGAGGCGCGAGACCTGACGCCCGGCGACTATGACGCGCCGCCGTTCAGCCTGGGAGGCCCGGCGGATTACGCATTCTCGCCAGACTCGAAAGAACTCGCATTCGCGCGGAACACTGACAAGGATGAAGCGAGATCTACCAACAGCGACATCTTCACCGTGCCGGTGGCCGGCGGCGAGACCCGGCGCATCACCGGCGAAAACCCTGCAAATGACCTCTCGCCCGCGTATTCGGCGGACGGTCGTTACATTGCTTACCGGGCGCAAAGCAGACCGAGCTTCGAGAGCGATCGCTGGCGGCTGATGCTCCATGATCGGAAGACCGGTCAAAGCCATTCGGTTACGGAACAGTTTGATTCTTCGGTCGAGTCGTTTACGTTCTCCGCCGATGGGCGGAAGATTTATTTTTCGGCGCTCGATCGCGGGCATCAACCGATTTACGAGTTACCCCTGGGCGGCGGAGCGATCAAGAAGGTGATCAACGACGGGTTCAACGACGACGTGCAACAGACCCCGGATGGCAAGAGCTTCGTGTTCACTCGCCAGAGCCTCACGCAGCCAATCGAGATTTTCAGGGCGGAAGCGACCAGCGCTAACGTTACCAGGCTCACAAAGACGAACGAGGCGCTGCTGGCGGAGTTCGGGATGAAACCGGCTGAAGAAGTTTCGTGGGAGGGCGCGGCCGGCGCTAAGGTTTACGGATATGTAGTAAAACCCGCGAACTTTACCTCAACAAAAAAGTGGCCGTTGATTGTCCTGATCCACGGCGGACCGCAGGGCGCATGGAATGATGCGTGGAGCTATCGGTGGAACCCGCAGCTTTTTGCGGCTGCCGGTTATGTGGTGTTCATGCCAAATCCGCGAGGCTCATTCGGATACGGGCAGAAGTTCGTTGACGAGATTTCAGGTGACTGGGGAGGCAAGGTCTACACCGATATCTTGAACGGCATTGCGTATGTGACTTCAATGCCGTACATCGACCGCGACCGGATCGGCGCGGCGGGCGGGAGCTACGGCGGATACATGGTGAATTGGATCGAGGGGCATAATAACGATCCGCGAGTGAAGTTCGGCGCCCTGGTGTCGCACGACGGGGTCTACAATCTTTCCAGCATGTATGGGGCGACCGAGGAGCTGTGGTTTCCGGAATGGGAATTCAAGGGCACGCCGTGGACTAACCCCGAGATGTACGCCAGGTGGTCTCCGCATATGTTTGTGAAGGACTTCAAGACTCCGCTGCTGGTGGTTCACGGTGAACTGGATTACCGAGTTCCAATTGGCGAAGGGCTCCAGTTATTCACCGCGCTTCAGCGGCAGGGTGTCGACTCGAAGTTGCTTGTGTATCCGGACGAGGGCCACTGGGTGTTGAAGCCTCAGAACTCGGAGCTTTGGTACAACACCGTTCTCGGTTGGTTTGATGTTCACCTGAAATCGAAGGGCCAGCCTTAAAGTCTGGGAGCGCAGGCATCCTTGCCTGCTGGTCTTGGAATGAAAGCGGCATCCACCGAGACCTGCAGGCAAGGATGCCTGCGCTCCCATGCGCTCCTTCCAATTACAGATTGAAAGCTCTCACGAGGAACGTTGCCATCTGGCCGCGAGTTACCGGATCATTCGGGGAGTACCTCGAAGAGGAGTTACTGACTGATCAGGCTTGGGAGAGGATTTACTAAGCCGGCACAGTTCACGGGTGGACCAACAGCGCAATTCCAGTGCATCGGACTTGCCGAGAATCTAGACGAAGAATCCAATCAAATCGACTGCTGGACGCGTTTGACGCGATGCTGCTAAACTGAACCCGTTCTGTGGCAACCCGAGCGTTGCTATTTGGTTTGATTCGGGAGCGTCTTGTCTTGGCCCGGAGAGCGTTTGATCCTGCTGTTCACCCTCTTCTCGCAAGGTCTTGGAAGTTCCTCTTAGCCAGCACCAGGAGATACCATGGGCAAAAGATTGTACGTAGGTAATCTGTCGTATCAGACGACGGAGACGGATCTGACTAACCTATTCGAGGCGGTTGGACAGGTCGAGTCGGCTAACATCATTACCGACCGCGACACCGGACGGTCGAAGGGCTTCGGCTTTGTGGAGATGGGCAACGAAGACGCTGAGAAGGCGATTGCGCAGTTCAACGGAACCGAGCTTAATGGTCGGGCGCTAACGGTCAACGAAGCTCGCCCGCGCGAGGAGCGATCGGGCGGCGGCGGACGCGGCGGCTACGGCGGTGGACGCGGTGGTGGTGGCGGCGGACGCGGCGGTGGTGGCGGTGGACGCGGCGGCGGCGGCTACGGGAACCGCTACTGAGTCCTGCGGTGATTGCCACGGCGATTCACTTCGCCGTGGCTCCTTCATCACCTTAAGAGCGGGCGTTTGCGCCGCGCTTCATGTTTTGGTTTGTTGCCCGCTGAAATGAAACGCGCCAAAAGTGAGCGCCTGTTTTGTTTTTGAGTCGTCGATAAATAACTATGGCTGTTCGTCTGTTTGTCGGTAATCTGCCCTATAGTGCGACCGAGGCTGCGTTGCGCGAGCACTTTTCATTAGTTGGTCCGCTCTCCTATATCTACCTACCTCTGGATCGTGAGACCGGCAAGCCGCGTGGGTTTGCGTTTGTTGAATTCAGTGATCGCGCGCACGCCGAAGATGCCATACGACGGTTCAACAACCAGCTTTTCATGGGAAGGCCGCTTGCAGTAAATGAAGCTCGCGAACGCGAAGACCGCCCGCAGTCATCTTCTGCGCCGAGATCGTTCGCGCCAAGAGAGCCATTCGCGGAACCTCCCGCACCCGGAGAGCGGCCTGCCCGAAACTTCGGCCCTGATGCGACTCCGCGAGGACGCCGTAAGCCCGGTGGGCGCGGCGGCAAGGGCGAGCGCGTCCCAAAGCAACCCATTCGTGAAAAGCCAGGAGGCCGATTCTTTGGCGATGCCGACGACGAAACTGTCGATGACGATCTCTCCAGCGATAATTTCGCCAGCCGCGTGGACGACGACTTCCAGGATGAGTAAGCGTCGCCTTCCGGTTTACCGCGGAAGAAATCGGCACACGAGCAAGATGGTAGACTAAGGAGAATGTATGCCCAAGAAATCCAGACCAACCTTTCAGAAGCGCGAGAAAGAAAAAGCTCGTCAACAGAAACAAAAAGATAAACAAGCGCGCCGCGCGGAACCAAAAGAGCGTAGAGCCGGAGGCGAGTTTGGAGATGAAGGTGTAGATCCGGATATCGCCGGGATTCAACCCGGTCCGCAGGCCTTACCCGAGCAATGGGAGTATTAATTACACCGGTAACTTGTTTATCTTTCCTCGAAGGAGTCTTGTCAGAGTGCACCCCAAATCCGTAAACCCATGAGCGAGCCGAAGCTCCAATCGAATGCTCCACAAAGACGCGGCAAGCGTGCAGCAGGCTGGATGCTTCTGTTAGTCGTCGTTGCCTCCACGCTGGCGATCGTAATGATTCCCGCTCTGATCATTCAACCCTTCAAGTCACAATCACCCCGCGGAATCGCGCTCTCTTATGCCCTGCGGAGCTGGGCCCCAATTGCAACGATGATCGGAACGGTGCTGGTCCTCACGCTTGGGTCCTTTCTGGTTCGTGGAAGACGGCGACTATGGGTGAAGCTGCCCGCATTGATGCTTTGTCTGGCCCTTGCGCTGACGGCTACCTGGTTCGCACGGCAAAATCATTTCGAGTGGATGTTCAATCCGCTTCCGAACGCCTCCTTTGTCAGGGCGGGCGACGCGAGTTTTGTCTCCGGCGCCGACAAAGTCCTTTCAGTCGATATCAACGGCGACGCCGCGGCTTTTCCGATTCGGCAAATGGGCTACCATCACGTGGTGCAGGACACGGTCGGAGGTGTCCCGTTAGTTGCGACTTACTGAACGCTCTGCCACACCGGTCTGGTGTGGGAGACGACGGTTGATGACAGAACGCTTCACTTTCACCTGGCCGGTATCAACAATCAAAATTTCATAATGCGAGACGAGGAGACCGGGTCATGGTGGCAGCAGGTCACAGGCGAGGCCATACTCGGCCCGCTCAAGGGGCGTCGTTTGACCCAGGTTGTTCACGATGAGATTGCCTTCTCTTTGTGGAAAGACGAGCAGCCCATGGGTCGCGTGCTCAAGCCCGATGAGCGCGAAGCAAACAAGTATGAGCCGGCGGATTGGGAAGAGCGCTATTTGAAGCTGCCGGTACCGTCGTCCGTCAGCTCAGAAGAAGCGCTTTCGCCGCGGATCCTGGTAATCGGAGTCGCAGTGGGCGCGGAGTCGAAGGCCTATCCATTCACGAAGCTTCAAGAGCACCTGGTGATTCTCGACGAGGTTGGGGGAAAGCCGGTATTGCTCATTACGGATGAACGAAAACAGTCTTTTCGCGTCTTCGACCGATCGATCGACGGCCGCGCGGTCGAGTTCTTCGCTAAGCCGGATACTTCACCCGTACTCTTGGTGGACGCCGAGACAGGGAGCGAATGGGACTTCACCGGTAGGGCGACCAACGGATCCCTGACCGGAAAGCGACTGCGAAAGATCCCCACCTTCAGCGACTACTGGTTTGATTGGAAAACCTACCATCCGAACACAACGATCTTTTGACTTCGAAGTTTGATCTTGACGCCGCGATGTGCGCTCACGGATTCTTCCGCCAGACTCTGGTCCGATCGTGTTAAAATGTCGCGGCTCACATAACTAACGAAGAGTCTTCGAAACCCGCGAACCGCAAGAGGTAAGAGGAAATGGGTGATCGTGTAGAGTTCACATTGAATTCAGCTGCTCGCGCGGTCGAGATCGAGGACGGGATTTCCCTTCTCGAAGCGCTGCGAGACCATTGCGGCGTCATCTCGCCGAAGGACGGCTGCAGCCCGCAGGGCCAGTGCGGTTGCTGCACGGTGATCATCGACGGCCGGGCGGTGGTCTCCTGCGCGGTGCCGGCAAAGAGCGTCGCCGGGAAATCAGTGCTGACCCTCGAAGGTTTCAGCGAGCTCGAGCGCGAGACTTTCGCCGACAGCTTTATCGAAGCCGGCGGGTTGCAATGCGGGTTTTGCACTCCCGGAATCATCGCTCGGGCCAAGAACCTGCTCGATAAGAGTCCGGATCCGTCGGACGATCAGATCAATCGAATCCTGAGCATGCATCACTGCCGGTGCACCGGCTACGTCAAGATCGTCGATTCGATAAAGTTAGCCGGCAAAGCGCTGCGTGGAGAAGTATCGCTAGGTGCGAACGGACATTCAGACGATCACTCAGGAAGGATAGGTTCGCGTTTGCCTCGATATGAATCGCGCGAGCTGGCGCTGGGCGACAGACCTTACATCGACGACATGAGTTTTCCGGGCATGCTTCACGGTGCGGTGCTTTTGTCTGAGCATCCACGCGCTGTTGTAAAAAGCATCAACACCGCAAAGGCGAAAGAGATCCCCGGCGTTGTAATGATAGTCACCGCAGCCGACACGCCGGGTCAGCGTCATCAGGGGCTGATCTACAACGACTGGCCGATGTTCGTCGCGGAAGGCGAAGAAACCCGCTACGTCGGCGATGTGATAGCTGCCGTCGCGGCGATCGATCGCAGAACGGCGCGGCGCGCCGCTCAGGCAATAGATATCGATTATGAGGTGCGCGAGCCGGTCACGAATCCCGAAGACGGGCTTCGAACGGATGCACCGCGGCTTCACCCAAAAGGCAACCTGCTCAGCAGGTCCGAGATCAAACGTGGAGACGTAGACGAGGCGTTGAAGAATTCGGCTCACGTCGCCACGCACACGTTTCAGACTCAATTCATCGAGCATATGTACCTCGAGCCCGAGGCGTGTATTGCGATGCCTGAGAACGATGGGCTGCGAGTGTACACCCAGGGCCAGGGAGTGTTCGACGACCGGCGGCAGGTCGCATCGTTTCTCGGGATGCCTCAGGAGAAGGTTTTCGTCATGCTGGTCACGAACGGCGGCGCGTTTGGCGGCAAGGAGGACATGAGTGTTCAAGCCCAGACAGCATTGCTTGCGAAGGTGAGCGGCAGCCCGGTGAAGCTGGTGCTGAGCCGCGAGGAAAGCCTGCGGCTTCATCCCAAGCGGCATCCGATAAAGATGACCTACACGGTTGGCTGCGACTCGGAGGGCCGGCTCACCGCGGTCAAGGCTGACATGATCGGGGATAAAGGTGCTTACGCTTCTGTCGGGTCGAAGGTCCTCGAGCGTTCCGCCGGTCATTGCTGCGGCCCGTACAAAGTCGATAACGTCCACGTCGTGTCGCTTGCGGTGTACACCAACAATCCGCCGTGCGGGGCGATGCGCGGCTTCGGCGCCAATCAAGCCGCATTTGCAATCGACTCGATGGTCGACATACTCGCGGAGAAAGTGGGCATTGACGGATGGGAGATGCGTTATCTCAACGCGGTCGACGTGGGCTCCATCTTCGCTACCGGACAGCAGTTTGAGTCGAGCGTGGGCTTGAAGAAGACGCTCGAAGCGGTGAAGGACATTTATAAGACTGCAAAGTACGCGGGCATCGCCTGCGGCATCAAGAACGTCGGCATTGGAAACGGCATGCCGGAATATGGCAGGGCGATGCTCGAGGTTCACGACGATGAAACGGTCGGCATATACACAGGATACACCGAGATGGGTCAGGGGCTGTTCACCGTGCTGCAGCAAACGGCTTGTGAAGAAACGGCGCTCGCTCCGGGCGTTTTCAGTTTTGTGACTGCCGATACAAAGTACGAACTCGACTGTGGGCAGACTACCGGATCGCGAGGGACGTTTCTCGGTTGTCTCGGGGTCCAGGACGCGGCGCGAAAACTCAGAGCGGATCTCGATGCCAGGAAAACGTTGAAAGACCTTGCCGGCAAGACTTATTACGGGGAAGTGCTGATCGACGACACTCACTCGCTGGAAGCGAACGTCGACAAACCGAAGACTCATTTCGCTTACGGCTTCGCGACCCAGGTTGTGATCCTGGATGACGAAGGGCGAATCAAAAAAGTGATTGCCGCGCACGATGTAGGAAAGGTGATGAACCCGACTCTGCTCGAAGGTCAGATCGAAGGTTCGATTCACATGGGTCTGGGTTATGCGCTGACCGAAGAGTTCCGCGTCGAAGGCGGTATTCCGCAGAACATGACCGTGAACTCGCAGGGCTTGCTGCGCGCTCGGCACATGCCTGAAGTTGAGTTGATCCTCATCGAAGACACACATCCGCAAGGGCCTTACGGGGCGAAGGGCGTCGGAGAGATCGGGCTTGTGCCGACAGCGCCTGCGGTGGCCGCGGCGTTGTACAAATATGACGGCATTAGAAGGTTCACGCTTCCAATGAAAGATTCACCCGCCGCGCGGTTCATCCGTGGCGCCGCCAGAAAGGAAAGAACCGATGCTGAGTAAGAGACAGGTCGAACAGATAGTAATCGCCCTTAGTGCTTTGCCCCCTGAGAGATTATCCGAAGCGCAGGATTTCATCTTCTTTTTGAAAGAGCGCTATGGCTACACTAAGTCAACAGACTACAGTGAGGCGTGGAGCGACGAAGATCTGAATGATCTAACAAGTGCGGTACTGGCGAACGCCGAGCGACCGCTGCAACTGACTACGCTTTACAGGATTGGTCCTCAGCCTGATTGGTAGGGCGTGATCTGCTGTCAAGAATATCTGATTGAATCTCACGATGATCCTGGGGCGGGCGGGGAGTCCGCAGTCTAGCCGTTCGCCAGACGGGAAGTTCACACACATTTCAAAGGGAACACTGAATGGACGTCTTCATCTCATACAGCAGCCTCGACAAAGAGTGGGTGCGCGGTGAACTGCTGAGGCGCATCGAGGAGGCCGGGCTCAAAGCGTTTATCGATTTCCGCGACTTCGCCCGCGGCGCGCCGAGCATCAAGGAAATGGAGCGCGCCGTCAAAGAATGCCGCAAATCGCTCCTTGTCCTCACACCGGACTACATCGCGAGCGAGTGGTGCGACTTGGAACTCGTAATGGGTCAGACGATCAGCCCCGGCAATCGCGACCTGCGCATCATCCCGCTGCTGAAGACGCCCTGCGAGAAGCCGCTTTACGTCGGCGCGCTCACCCACATCGACTTCACCGACGGCGCTGACCACGACCTCGCTTGGCGTCAGCTTCTCACCGCGCTGGGCAAGCCGCCGGAGCCGGAGCCGCCGAAGGAACTGCAGCCCGACCAGTGGTTCCTTGCCCATCCCTATCCGATGCCGCCCAACTTCACCGGGCGGGTCGCCGAGCGGGCAATGCTCGACCGCTGGCTGGACGCGGACGCCGCGCATCCGATGTTGAGCATCCGCGCGCTGGGCGGCTTCGGCAAAAGCGCGCTGGTCTGGCACTGGCTCACCCACGACGTGCCGCCCACCGCCTGGCCGCGCGTCGTCTGGTGGAGTTTCTATGAGGGAGACGCCAGCTTCGATCACTTCCTGGCCGAGACGCTCGATTACCTCAGCGGCGGCAGGATCGACGCGACGAAGCTCTCCGCCAAGGACGCGGTCAAGGCGCTCCTGCAAGCGCTCCACGCACCCGGCACGTTGCTGGTGCTCGATGGCTTTGAGCGCGTGCTGCGCGCGTTCGGCGGGTTGGACGCGGCGTATCAGGGGGACGAGGCGAAACGCGAAGCTAGTGACCGCGACTGCATCTCGCCGCTGGCCGAGCTGTTCCTGTACAACGTCGCCCTCCAGCCACAGCTTCGGTCGAAGGTGTTGCTCACCACGCGGCTCTGCCCGCGGGTGCTCGAGGCCAAAGGCGGCGGCTTGCTGGCCGGCTGCCGCGAGGAGCCGCTCGACCGGATGCAGCCCGCCGATGCCGTCGCGTTCTTCCAAGCCCAGGGCATCCGCGGCACGCACACCGAGATTGAAATAGCGTGTGCGCCATATGGCTACCATCCGCTGAGCCTGCGCCTGCTGGCCGGCCTGATCGTGGGCGATTTTGCGCAGCCCGGCGACATCGCCGCGGCGAAGCGGCTGGACGTGAGCGGCGACCTGATACAGCGGCAGCATCACGTGCTCGAGACGGCCTACAACAGCCTCGCGCCGTCGCGGCGGGCGCTCTTGGGCCGCATCGCCTGCTTCCGCAGCCCGGTGAGCTACGAGACGCTCAAGGCGCTAGCGGACACGGAAATCAACGCAAAGACGCCAAGAAGCAAGGGCGCAAAGAAAGCGGAAAAGAGAAACTCTACGCCTTTGCGTCTTGGCGACTTTGCGTTGAACCTGGACGCTGACCTGCGGGATCTGGTCGCGCGCGGGCTGCTGCACCGCGACGTGCGGGAGGGCCGGTTCGACCTGCACCCCATCGTGCGCCGCTACGCCTACGACCGGTTGGCCGCACCCGACCGCGCCGCTGCTCACACTCGGCTGCGCGATTACTTCGCCGCCGTGCCGAAGCCGGACAAGGTGACGCGCCTGGAAGACCTCGCACCGGTGATCGAACTCTATCACCACACCGTTCGCGCCGGGCAGTTGGACCAGGCGTTCACGCTTTACCGCGACCGCCTTGCCGATTCGCTCTACTTTCAACTTGGCGCCTACCAGTTGATCATTGACCTGCTGCGCGCGGTCTTCCCCGACGGCGAAGACCGCCCGCCACGTCTGAAAGACGAAAGCGCCCAAGCCTGGACGCTTGCCGCGTTGGCTAACTCCTACAGCCTCAGCGGCCTGCCCCGCCTTGCCTTACCGGTCTTTGAGCAGGTATGCGTACTTTTGGAGAAGCTAGGTAACAAGAGGGACCTCGCGATCGGCTTGGGGAACGTGGCAACTCAGCAACTCGTCATCGCCGCGCTGCGGGCCGCCGAGGCTAACCTGCGCCGCAGCATCGCGCTGTGCGGGGAGATCAAGGACGAGTTCTGGGAGCCGGTTGGGCACCGGGAATTCGGCCGGCTACTGGCCTACCGCGGCGCGTATGCCGAGTCGGAAACGGAACTGGCGACGGCGCAGAAAATGTTCGAGGTGCGGGAAATCGTGCAGTCGCAATCCATCGTCTGGGCCTACCGCGCCATGCGCGAACTGCTCCTGCGGCGCACCACTTCTCGATCCACAATCCGCAATCTGAAATCTGCAATTAACTTGGCTCGCCGCGCGCTGGAACGGGCGGACGATACGGCCCGCACTACGCATCCCTACGAGCGCGACTACATCCGCGCCCACTGGCTGCTGGGCGCGGCGCACCGCGTCGCAGGCCAGACGGACGCGGCCGAGCGCCACCTACACGAGGCGCTGGAGCGCTCCCGCCGCATCAACCTGGTGGAATTCGAAGCCGACATCCTTATCGACCTGGCGCGGCTCCGCGCCGCCACGGGCGCGGCGGACGAGGCCCAGCGGCTGGCCGAGGAGGCGCTGCTCATCGCCGACCGCAGCGGCTACGTCCTGCAAGGCGCGGACGCCCACCTGGAACTCGCCCGCCTCGCGCTGGCCCGCGGCGATGACCGCGCCGGTTGCCATCACGCCGAGGAAGCGCACCGCCTGGCCACTTGCGACGGCCCGCCCGATTACACTTACAGGGCCGCTTACGACGAATCCGCCGCCCTGATCGCCAGCTTGTCGTCGCAGCGCGATTGAGCCGCAAGCGCTCCGGTAGAAACGGCTCGGAAGCCGAACTGCGCGAACATCAAATCCGAAGCCCGCTATTGCCTGAGGTTCTGAAGCGCAAGACAAAACACAGTTGACAAATCAACGAAGCGATTCATAATGGCTTCACGTTCCAAGTAATCTTGGCTTCTACCCCCGGAGAAGAACTCATCGATCAGAGTAGTGATGAGAAACTCCGCCAGTCTAATTACACCAGAGACCGGTTCGATGCCGTTGAACACCGGCAAGCTGATCAGCGCTTACTATCTGGAAATCGATTACTTGCTGGAGCGGGTCGAAGGCGCGACTACGCACTATCAAACGTTGGGACTGGAACGCTCGGCCGCGGCGGACGAAGTTATTTCCGCTTATCAAAAGTCGGTGGCCGTCCTTCATCCCTCGTACTACAAGGTCCGAGCCGCAGTGCCCGACGATATGCTTGTAAGAGTCGACCAGGCATTCAAGAAATTATCACAGGCGTTCGCGGACTTGACTGATCTCAACAAGAGAACGCAATACGATGTCGCTCTCAATTCGCGATTATCCACCACGCGTCTGCGCGACGCAGCCGAAGGACATCGATCAGAGACTCCGGCCGCACCTCAAAAACCTCAAAATTCAGAAAAGCCTGAAAAGAAGGATCGGGTTCAGGAGAAGACTCATGGGCCCGCAGCCGGCGCTGAGATAAGGGTCGCACCCGAGTTGCGCGCAGTGTTTACCAGGTCTTCGAAGCAAACGGCTACGCTTGAACGGCGGCGCTGCGAAAGATTCAAGCTTTCAGTGCCGGCGCTCCTGGCGGGCTACGACTCGGAAGGGGGCAAGTGGCAGGAGGTAACCAAGACAATTAATGTGAGCCGCATGGGCGTGGCCGTTTGGCTTCGCAGGCAAGTAAAGCACGGCCTCGTGGTGCACATTACATTACCGCTGCCGACGAAACTCCGCAGTCATGGGTTTGCGGAGCCCGGCTACAATATGTACGCAATCGTGCGGCGGGTTGAACCTCTGATAGAAGGCAGGCGTGTCGTTGGGCTCGAGTTCATCGGCGCAACTCCGCCGACCGATTTCCTGCACAAGCCGTGGTCGATATTCCGAACTCAAAAGTGGCCCGGACCCGACCGCCGTAGAGAACACCGCGAGCGGCGAGCGGAGCCAGTCGCGGTCGAATACCTCGACGAAGCTATGAAGCGCATCTCACGCGAGGCGGCGCTTACCGAAGACGTCAGCCCGAGTGGCGCCCGAGTGCGCGTAAAATCGCCGCCGGCGCATTTTGAGTTTGTTAGAGTCACCAGCCCGAAGCTCAGCTTCAGCGGGCTTGCGCTGTTGCGCAACCAATGGATGGGAGAAGACGGCCTCAAACGATTGTGCCTTCAGTTCGTCGATCAGAAGTGGCCGATGTAGCTTCTGAATTTATCCTTCACCTCTCTTTCGCTTTTAATCCAAGCTCAGCATAAGTAGAATCGCTGAACGGCGGGCAAGCGGATTGTTATTCGTGCCGAATCTGGTTCCCGGAGATCGGCCCAAAAGCGAATCAAGCGTGTCGCCGCCACCATCCGCGAAGGAGCGTAATGGCGGTTAACAAGGGCGATGTCGAACACGAGCTTAAACGAATGAATGTCGCGTGGGTATCCGCGCTGATCCACAAAGATACCGGCGCGCTTGCCCGCATCATGGCTGCTGATTGCTCGTTCACCTATCCCTTCCAAGGCGATGGCAGAGACCAGTTCATTTCTGATGTTGAGTCCGGCGATCTGACTGTCGAGTCACTTACGCGCGACAACGTTGAAGTGCGCGTGTTTGGACAAACCGCCGTAGTGACCAGTCTGGACACCGCGAAGTGGATTTATAAGGGCCATCAAATCGAGGGGTACTACAGTACAATTCACGTGTACGCCGAGAGAGAGGGTCTCTGGCAACTTGTGGCTATTCAAGCATGCCCGGTAGCGCGCTGATGAGGCATCGGCCTTTCAACAGCTTCATCAATCAGCAGGCTCCTGGCATTGATCCATAAATTCGGGTTCACCCTTTCGCACGACAGACTATGAGCAAATCGCTCCTTATCAAAGGCGCAACCGTCGTAACGCTGGACGCCGACAATCTAATCGTCGACGGCGACGTGTCTATCGAAAACGGTCGCATTAGTGCGCTGGGAGCATCGCTCGCGGCATCCTCCACGGGTGTAGAAGTAATCGATGCCCGGGGCTGCGTGCTCTTGCCGGGATTCGTGCAGACTCACGTTCACCTTTGCCAGACGCTGTTCCGAGGAGCAGCCGACGATCTCGCTTTGATCGACTGGCTCAAGAAACGCGTGTGGCCGATGGAAGCCGCGCATACCGCCGAATCGGTCTATGCGTCGGCCAGGCTGGGTATCGCCGAACTGATCCGGGGCGGGACCACTTGCGCGCTGACGATGGAGACGGTTCGCCATACCGATTCCGTGTTTACTGCTGTCGAGGAAACAGGGTTTCGCGCAACGGTGGGCAAGTGCATGATGGACAAAGGCCAGGACGTGCCGTCACAGTTGCTCGAGCAAACTGAAGCGTCTATCGCCGAGTCGCTTGATTTACTGGATCGCTGGCACGGGCACGCGGATAACCGAATTCGGTATTGTTTCGCCCCACGCTTCGCTCTCAGTTGCACTCGCGAACTGCTCGAGCGTATTGCGCGGTTGTCAATTGAACGAAGCGTAATAGTGCATACCCACGCTTCCGAGAACAAACAAGAGATTGAAGCGGTCGAGCTCGAAACCGGCCTTCGGAATATTGAGTATCTAAACAATGCGGGTCTGACAGGCTCGCACGTTGTGCTCGCTCACTGTGTTCACCTTGACGAGAATGAGCTGGATATCCTGGCGCGAAGCGCGACGAACGTGGCTCACTGTCCATCGTCGAATTTGAAACTCGGGTCCGGGTTCGCGCCTGTACCGGAGATGATGAGGCGCGGGATTTCGGTTTCGCTTGGAGCAGACGGCGCGCCATGTAACAACCGTCTTGATATGTTCACCGAGATGCGCACCGCTGCGCTCATCCAAAAGGCCTTGCACGGCGCGGACACGTTGCCGGCGTTGGCCGTTCTTAGAATGGCTACCATTAACGGGGCTCGCGCGATGGGTCTCGAGAAGGAAATCGGCAGCATTGAAATCGGCAAGCGCGCAGATCTGACTTTGGTCAACACGGACAAGTTGCACACAACTCCGCGGCCAGATCCCATTTCCACGATCGTGTATGCCTCCGAAGCCGGTGACGTCGAGACTGTCATCATCGACGGGCAGGTAGTGATGCGCGCGGGTCAGTTGTTGACGATGAACGAGCAGGATGTGATTCGTTCAGCGCAAAAGAATTCTGATCTGATTAACACGGCGTCCAAAGATTAACTTGCGCGCGAGTGATCCCAGGCAGCGATGACGCTAGTGCGACGACCTGCTCTTTAAGAGTTGCACGAATTCTCTCAACTCGTCCGGGTTGAGGTCTGATACCGCCCAGCAGTTCATGTCGGACTGCTTCCAATAAACCGCGTTGTAGCCTTGAAGCGTCGACAAATTCCCCGTGTGTCCTGACTCGTCGGCGGACGGCCAGATGAAGAGATTGACCATGTGCATTCGCCGCTGATACACAAGGGCGGCGACTGGTCTGTCACTCACATAATCGAGCCGCCCGCCGATCAGCGTGAAGTCGTGATCATCCAGATCGATGACCGGCGGCGAGAAATCAAGTTTGCCGTTGAACCATGGTTTCACGGTGTGTTGATCAGACGAAGGCACGTCCGTCAAATGGTCGGTCATAAGCGATCGGATATGACTCGAAACGACTTCGCGCGCCAGCATCTCGTCGGATGAGGGCCCCGATAAAATTCGATAAGCGCCCCAACTTAACAGAACCAGCAGAGCAATAGAAGATGCGAATGCGACCGCTCGCCACGGCACTGCGATAGTCCTGGCTTCGCTCTTCTGGTCTTTTCGAAGGGCGGAGACAACGTGCTTCTGCAGGTCGGCGGGAGCCTCTTGATACACGCCCTGAACCGCAGCCCGCAGCGCCAGCAGGCCGGCGTGACTCTTCGAGCATGCCTGGCAATCGCGCAGGTGACTTTCAAGCTCCAGGCTGTGAACGAGGTCGAGTTCGCCATCCACGTAGGGGTTAATGAGTTCTTGAGTCTGCTCGCAACTCATCTGGTCTCCATCGCGCTCTTCGGCGTAAGAGCTTGCTGAAGCCGTTTTCGGGCCCGGGCCAGGCGCGACATTACGGTTCCCAACGGAACGCCGCTTATGTCCGAGATTTCTTTGTACGACATGCCTTCCATCTCGCGCAGCACCAGAATCTCGCGGAACTCCAGCGGCAGTTCTTCGAGAGCCTTCCTGATCAGATTGCGATCCGCGCTCTTGATGAATTCGGCTTCAGGTCCCGGCGCGTCGCTCTGGACGTTTGCGGCGGCGTCGAGTGAATCGACCAGTTCACGCGGCCTGTTTTGCTGAATCCAGGTGTAACAAGTATTGCGGACGATTGTCAGAAACCAGAAGCGACCGTCTCCACCGCGAAACCCGCCGAAGAATCTGTAGGCTCGCAGACATGACTCCTGAACTACGTCTTGTGCATCGTGGTCATTTCGCGTGAGCCAGCGAGCCAGATTATACGCCGCGCCGAGATGCGGCAGCACGCTTGCCTCGAATTGCTCGCGTTTGCCCTGGTCCGGCACCGCATCGTCTCCACGATTTTTGCTTCGCTTTAACATGAGACTCGGGTTCAGGGAGTTTTATTCCCGATCTCAACTCTACAACTCCATCGGGAATATTCAAGGAGGAGAGTCGGTAATAGCAGTTGCAGGCGACAAAAACCAAGGAGGACGAGATGCATAGACGAGATTTCATGAAACTGGCGGGCCTCGGGGGCGTCGTGTTTGCCTCGGGGCTGGGAGCCACAGTTCTCGGCGAAACAGGTAAAGCAATGAGCATATCGGCGGACGAATTCTATTTCGTTCAACTATCAGACACGCACTGGGGCTTCGACGGGCTCTCGATCAATCCGGATTCTCGAGGGACCCTCAAGAAGGCGGTCGCTGCGGTCAACAGTCTCGAGCAGCAACCGGACTTCGTTGTGTTCACGGGGGACCTCACGCATATAACCGAAGACAAACAGGCGCGACACGACCGTTTGGCTCAGTTCCGCGATATCGCCGGCACGCTGAAGGCAAAAACCGTGCGGTTCATGGCCGGCGAGCACGATGCTTCACTGGATCGAGGCGATGCGTATCAGGAGTTCTTCGGGAAACTCAACTACAGCTTCGATCACAAGGGCGTGCACTTCGTTGTAGTCGACAATGTCTCGGATCCTTCAGCGCTGGTAGGGGAGGCGCAACTCAAATGGTTGCAATCCGATCTCAGCCACTTGAAAAGAGACTCGCCGCTCGTGGTGCTGACTCATCGGCCACTTTTTGATTTGTATCCACAATGGGATTGGGCGACCCGTGACGGCGCCGCGGTCATCAACACGCTTATGCCCCACAAGAATGTAACGGTGTTTTACGGTCACATACACCAAGAGCACCATTTCATGACCGGCCATATCGCGCATCACGCAGCGAAGTCGCTGATGTTTCAGCTGCCGGCCCCCGGGTCCGTTCCAAAACGCGCTCCGCTTCCCTGGGATGCCAGCGCGCCTTACAAAGGGTTGGGCTTTCGCGATGTCGAGGCCCGTGTGAAAGGCCGAGTCCGAGATGCTCGGCTTGAGATCGAGGAGCTTCCGATATTGAAGCTTAGCCTTTGACGTGATGGAGGAAAAAGATGAGAAACGCATTGATGATCGTGCTCTTAGCTTGTGCTGCGTTGGCAGTGGCCGATAAAACGGTAGCAGCTCGACGCAACCCGAATCCAGAGACTGTAATTAAACTAACCGCAAAGAAGTTTGAGTTCTCGCCCGCCGAGATTACGGTAAGGAAGGGAGAACCAGTGCTTCTTGAGATCCGCTCGGAAGATGTTAAGCATGGGTTCAGCCTGCCTGACTTCCGCGTGCGCACAGAGATCAAGCCGGGCTCGGTAACTCAACTGAGATTCACTCCAGACAAGTCTGGCCGCTTCATTTTTGCGTGCGATGTGTTTTGCGGCAGCGGCCACGAAGATATGTCAGGCACGTTGTTCGTTACGGAGTAACCGAAACACATCGGGCAAACCTGAACCGGAGGTTCATATGAAGAGATTTTTCTACGGCGGGTTGACCGCGATCGTCGGCGGATCGCTTGTTGTGATGCTGGCCGGCCTCCTGATTGGCAAGATGGGTTTCATACCTGTGAATGCCGATGCGGTCCCATCGATTCTGGAGAAGAAGTTCTTTCCGCTGGTCGTCCGCGCTACGGTCGCTCGACAGTCATCAAAGCAGGGCAGCGACGCCGCTGCGACCGATGACGATCTGGTAGCCGGGGCGAGGATCTACAAAGAGCTGTGCGCCGGGTGCCACGGCCAACTGAGCGGGCGACCAAGCGTATTGGGCTCGTCGTTTTATCCGCCAGCTCCTCAATTGCCCGGAAGAGGCACGGGCTACAACCAGAGGGAGATTCTCTGGATAGTCAAACATGGCATACGCAACACCTCGATGCCGGCCTGGCGGAACCTGCTTTCGGATGAAGATATTCGGCAAGTCTCCGTGTTCGTCGGCACGATCAATTCCTTGCCTGTGGACGTGGAAGCTAAACTGAGGGAAGACGCCAGTGTCGGCGGTAAAGCAAAGGACTAGCAAGCGGTGTCGAACGCGAGTGTGGTAGTGGGTTCGTTCAATCCTACCCACTCCCAGGTTCTGTTATGACTCGACGCGATTTGCCACTGAGTCCTTGATCCAGGCATCGATTACCGGCAGGGCTTCTCGCGGGAAGACGTGTCCCACGGGGAAGCTCTTATACTGAAGCGCCCGTGCACGACGTGCGATGGCGTCCTTAAAAGTTCGCGTGCGCTCGAGTGGATAGAACTCATCGTCGTCGCCCGCGATAATCAAGACGTCCGTATCGCTGTTCTGATACTTGTCCTGATCCCAATCTCCCGGGATGCCTCCGCACACGGCGATGATTCCTCGAATGACATTCGGATGCGTGAACGCAAAGCGATAGTTCAGCGAAACCGACTGCGAAAAAGCGAGCAGGAAGATCGCCCTTCGATCGATGTCGTGAGCGGCAGAAGCCCGCTCGATTATTGACAGGACTGTCTGATGATGAAGGCTGATGGTCTCTCCGGCTTTGTATTGCATCATCCATCCGAATCCGATCCGAGGCTTGGTCGGCTCGCTCTCGGAACGAACGAAGAAGGCATTTGGGCCCTGCAGCGAAGCGATAATCAGATCGGTTGAGTTGACCTTGCGAGCGAGCGCCATCATTGATTCCTTGTTGCCCTCGTAACCGTGCAGCGCGATGAGCAGGGGTCTTGGCCCGCGCGCATCGGCGTCCGGCACGTAGAGGTCATAGTACAGGTTGATTGTTTGCTCTGTGGAATTTTCTTCGATCATAGGGTCTTTCGCTTTGTCGGCGTCAATTGGCAATGCGATATTATCTAAGGCTATGAACGTTGAAAAGTCGACAAGGTATGTGATCTTCGGCGCGGGCGCGATCGGCGCTGCTATCGGAGGGTTGCTCAACCGAGCAGGATCGCGAGTCGTCTGTGTGGCGCGACCCGCAGTCGCGGAGGCGCTCGGGCGAGGGATCGTGCTCGAGGAGCACGGCGAAGAGACGATGGTAACCTGCGATGCCGTGACCACGGTTGCTCAATTGGCTCGCGAGGACGGCGATGTCGCCTTGATCACGACGAAGTCCCAAGCTTCCCAGGAAGCAGTTCGAGAACTGTCGGAGGCATACGACGAAACTCTGCCGGTCGTCTGTCTCCAGAACGGCGTCCGGAACGAGGAAATAGCCGCCCATCGATTCAAGACGGTGTACGCTGGTCTGGTGTTCTTCAGCGCAGTGCAGCTCGAGCCTTCTTTGATCACGATGCCTCAGGGCCGAACGGTCGCAATCGGCTGCTACCCGAAGGGTCTGGACGATCGGGCTCTCGACATATGCGCCGATCTCAAACGCGCGGGGCTCGAGGTGCTGCCTTCGGCTTATGTGATGTCGATGAAGTGGGGCAAGCTCATTGCGAATCTCAACAATGCCACGACGACGATTACAGGTTATTGGCTGGAGCGCGCGATGACCGACCCTGAAATGCGAAGGCTGATGCTTGAAGTCCGCGAAGAGGGCTTGAGAGTGAGCGATGCCGCGGGGATTGCGGTTGAGCCGCCGGCCGGCGAGCCTTCGGCGATAAGAATCCGGGAGATGACAGAGAAACTCAAGCAGCCTCTTAAGCCCGCTGGGCCTGGAAACGAGGTTGATCAAGTCGAAAAGGAGCGCACCTATTCATCGATGTGGCAGGACCTTTATCTCGGTCGTAAGCAAAATGAAGCTGAGTTCCTGAACGGCGAAATAATTGCGCTCGGCAGGAAGGTGGGAATTCCAACACCGTATAACTCGATTCTGCTGGAGACTGTCAACCGGATGTTCGCCGAAGGGCTCAGACCGGGGCTTTACGGCCCGAAAGAGCTTCACGCCCTCATAAGATCTCGATCGGACCAGTTCGTCTAAGCGCGAGTCCGCCGGAACCTACCTGCAACACATTCACAATAATGACATCATTGACATCGGTCATTATGCTGCTATATTTACTGCCAGCGGTAACAGTCTGCCCCTGAATAGCTAACAAGAACTTTGACAGTTTTGATAGTTCGCTTGATTGCGCGACCTGTGTCTGTTGTCACTATGCGTCGCGCCGCAAAGGTGGGAACCATGTTGCAAAGGAATAGTGTAGTGGCGGGCATATTGACGTTGATGCTAGCCGTGGCAATACCGTGCGCTAATGTTCCAGCACAAGCGAAGACCGAAAAGCGGATCGATTCCTTTGATCCGGTCGAATTCATGAAGAGCTTTCGAATTGGTATGAGCTACGCCGAGGTGCAGGGCTTGCTTCCGAAGCAGACCGAACAGGACACGCTGGCCTACGTGCCAAGCGAAGAAGCGTTCCTGCTGGGCGCCGACATCTCGGGTCGGCCAACCGGGCAGCCGACGTGGAGCGCATCTTTCAAATTCGATACCCTGGATACGCCCGCTCGCAGACCAGAGCAACTGATCGAATTCAGTTGCAGCGCGGGACTATCATCGAGGAGCGAATCCTTTGAAACCATCGTCAGAAAAGTTACCGCCGCGTTCGGGGATCCCGTGGAAGTAGACGGCTCGCGGGAACGGTTTCGCCAGGCGGGCTGGAGAGTCTCGGGCGGATCAGTGTTGACGCTCGAGTACTCGACTACTCCGGGCGCTTCTGTTAATGACGTAAGCATCGAATTCGTGATCAAGAAGAATATGCGCCACGCGCTTCCGGATCCGAAGGCAGTCGCCTAGCAGCTACTCTCCCAGAAGCTCGTCTCCTAGAAGCTAGTCTCCTACATGGGTTTTCCAGTCGTTTCCGGGCCGCCTTGTGCGGCCCTTTCTCTTGCATGTTTCCCTTCACGGAGGGTTTTGCGAACTTGCAGGAGCACCTCAAAAAGCGCTCCCCTGAAACGGCCCTTGGCCCTTATCACTTATCCCTTATCGCCGGCCTTGCCCAGAAAGTTTCTGCCCAAGAAGTCGGAGAGTTGCCCAAAAAGGCCGATGCTTCTAATCCGTGTTGCTGAAAAAAGAGTAGTAATATAAAGTCGTGTTGCTCGAAGCCGCAGAAGCCATCCCATGCCGGAGAAAAACTCAACGCCTCTATTCTCCGATCAGGACGCTCCAGTCGGGGTCTTGACCGATCGCGAAATCGAAACTGCCTTGTCGCGCGGGTTACTGATAGAACGGAATACGTTTCAGCTTGCCTCACTCGAAGCCTCAAGCTACGACATCCGAGTAGGTCGAAAAGCTATTATTGGCGGCCAAGGTGTAGAGATTGACTTGGCAAAAGGGCCGGTTGAATTAGAGCCGGGAGCATATGGAGGCATAATCTCTTATGAACGGTTACACCTCCCTCCAAATGTCTGCGCGCGGATCGGATCAAAAAGAGCCCTTTCATACGACGGTGTGATACTTCTTACGGGTGCGCTGGTTGATCCGGGATATGAAGGGCATCTTCTCTTTGGTCTTTACAACGCCTCCCAGCGACGAGTTCATATTAGAACAGGACGTAAAATATGCAACATAGTATTTGAGCGGTTATCGGCTTCGCCCGAAAGGCAAGCTCCGGCTGATCCAAATCTGCAAAACGGGGATTTCCCAGATGCGTTCGTCGATAGAATGGCAAACATGGATGTACTTCCGTGGATGCAAATAAGTGAACGTGTAAAGCAGATCGAGACGATCACGAAAGATATTCTAGACCTAAGAAAGAGGTACGATGATGTACTAGAACCGATCCGCGATTTGACTGACAGCGTCCAATCCCTCACGAGGGATGTGACGAGTCTTACACAGCAAACGAAGTCAATTGCGAAGGACGTAGAAAGTGTAAATAACATGGTTGCGGAGAACAATCGGCAGATAAATACCTTGACCGCGAGCCTTGCAACCGTAGCTGGACAAGTACAAGCCGTATCGGAACGAGCACGTAATCTCGAGGACGCTGATAAGAGTCAAGCGGAAACAGTCATTACCCTGCGCACGAGATTAGGCCGGTTTCAGCTTCTCATTTACATATTTTGGGCACTGCTACTGGTAGCCTTGGGAGCTCTGTTAAGCTGGTTCCTCACCCGCCCACCTCACGCACCTTAGCTCAGGGAATTACTAGCTCGCTCAATTCCCACGCGAAAATCTCTGATTCCCAATTCCATCGCTGATGCAGCACGATTCTGGGAACCGTACCTAACCTTCAAGTCCGTCAATCCCATCAAACAGCGGCAAGCTCACCTGCTTAGGCAGTGCCACATCGACCATTTTTTGAATTTGCTGCCTTGAGAACAAGGGCGCAAAGCACTACATCGACTTCAAAAAGAACATCAAGCCAAGTGGTAAGGTAGACATCTGGCATCGAATGTTTCACTACTATCAAATGAATCAGGCCGAGTTCTATCAGCAATACCACAAGCGGTCTAATGTGGAATCAACGTTCAGCATGATTAAAGCGAAATTTGGCGGGTATCTGAGAAGCAAGACTTTCACAGCGCAAGCGAATGAGGCACTATGCAAAATCCTTTGCCACAATTTGTGCTGTCTCATCCAGTCAGCTTACGAACTCGGAACGGAAGCCACGTTTTGGGAAACTGAGTAGTATCTGGGTGAAGATAGTATCCTCGTTTGCTAGGATTGTTACCCTTCCTACCGCTTGTCTCTTCTGTATTCTGTGATACACTCCGCGCGACAGTCAGATAGTTAGTCGCCGTGAGAGCGACAGAGTTCATTTTAGTTGTCGGAATCACTAGGGCTTAGGCCTTGTATCTAAGCACTAGAAACAGCGCAGCAAGCACGAATAGTGACCCTGCGCCTAGATCGCTGGGCTTAGAGTCATCTGGCACTGTCGCTCTGTTGCCACCAGGAGTTTCGCCGGGGTCACAGACACAGTATTCCGGTCCACATGCACACCAGCCGCCTCCAATAAGGACGTGTCCCGCAAACGCAGGGGCGCACAAAAGGAACGTGATGAACACGGACGCGATTAAACGTTTTCTCACGGTTCTATCCTCCAAAGTTAAACTTGAACGCGGCCAATTGTATCAACTCGTACAGTCGGCAGAGGTAGGCTATTACCTTCGAGACATACAATCTCAGCATGAGATTGCTCTATTGCTGCAATCCTTCGGTTATCCCTTCAATCAGGTGGGGAAGTTTTACGAGAGCATCTATCTATTCCGAAGCGGCCAATACGATAAGGCGAGAGAACTTCTTGAGTGTGTCGCGGATGCGGCCCCCGCCCGTTATAGGTCTAAGGCGTTGCTTTCCTTAGCGGCGGTGGAAGAACGCATCGGGCGCTTTGAAGAATCGCTCAGACTACGATTGCAAATCTCAGCTATTGATGATCCCGTGAGACTCCTTGAAGTCCATGGAAGCATGGCGGCGCGTCGCGGTATTGAGGGTGAACACAGAGCCGCGTTGCGTGATCTTGAACGGTTCTTGCCCCTTGCTCAGCTTGTCGGCAGACGCGGTCATCCGCTTTATTACACTTTCTTGAACAGCTACGCCGTAGAGCTTGCCGAGAGCAATAGAACCCAAGAGGCTGAACAAGTGGCGAGCGTGATAGCAGCTAGTCCGTTCATAAGCCGCTACCCGGAATGGCAAGAGACCGTTGCCGAGATTGCAGCAAGGCGAAAACGATCATCTTTCGTTGCAGTCCCGCATGAACTAAATCTTAAGTACCCTGATCCAAGAGTTAGGGCAGCGGTTGATTTCATTGATGCAAATCTCCATCGGACTATTACTCTGTCTGAGATAGCCAAAGCTATCAACGTTTCAGTTGAGCACCTTAGCCGAGTATTCAAAATCGACACCGGATTCTCGCCAATAGACTACTTGATAAGACTGAGGCTCGAAAAAGCTCACCAACTCCTAAAGAGTAGGTTCCTTAGTGTGAAGGAAGTAATGGCAGCAGTAGGATATAACAGCAAGGGGCACTTCGCGAGACACTTCAAAAGACGTTTTGGTATCACGCCGTCCGAATACAGGAAGCGCGCAATCAAAAGATGATCCTGTACGAGTGACATTCGCGTTACTCCGGACTAACGTAATATCGACTTTTTGGGCAGAATTGACGTTTGCCCATTTGCCCAGGCTTTGCACAAAATCTGCACAAGAACTAATCCTGCACAAAAAGTCAGTGGCCTGCACAAAAGGTCATTTGCGAGAATGCAGCCAACCGGTAGTGAGCATTCTGTCTTTAATTGAGCGTGGGCTCTATGGTCCAGTCCTCATACTGGACATCAGGTATCCTCTGAAAATCTTGTATGTTTTGCGTCACAACGATGTAGTCTTTTGAAATTGCGGTCGCCGCAATTCGGCGATCTGGTTTGCTTACCCGGGCTGCGTCACCTGTAAAGCCATTGAACACTGAATGCGCTGCCTCATCGTACACGAGAAATTGAAACCGTGAGTAAAAGGTGAGGATCTTCGTCAGCAGCCTATAACCATCAAACATGTTGCCCTTTCTATTATGGATCAGACTTCGTGCGCCCATTATTGCTTCGTCGGCGCTGATGACGCTTACCCAAATCTGTTCATTGGGGGTACGCTTCACACGAGATTGCAATACAGGATGCTGATTCGGTGAGCGAAACATGAGGGAGACTATGTTTGTATCAAGAATATACACGTTGAGTCCGTGCTAGTCTTATTCGTTCGTCTCGCGGCGATATTCCTCAATAGCGTGCATCCAATCATCCCAAAGGGGCTCACCGTCGAACGAACCAAATACACCGGCAAGAGGGTGATTCGCGCCTAATGGCGAGGATGAGAACTCGAATGGCCCTGGGCGATTGTAGCCCTCGAAGTAGCCAAGTAGTTCGCGCTCAAGCGATAGTTCTAGCTTATACGCCGCAAGAACTTCGGCGTCGAGTTGCCACATGATGTCGCGACATGATTTCTCAAGCTCCTCTTTCCTGTTGGGTTGATCGAACAGTGGTCCCTTTTGTTCTAGCCATTCTTGCCGGTAATTAGCATAGGCTCTGACCAGCGAAGAGATTGATTGAATCTGCAACGTTGAAAACGTTGGAATTGGTATCTGTCTAACCGCTCTAACTTCAAGGTCGCCCCATTTTCTCGTGCTACTGAGATAAGCGTTTGCTACGGGACCATTGAGCAGTGCAGCGATAACTTCTGGCGGGATGCTGCCCTTGGGCCAGATACCGTGGAATCGCTGGTAACAAACCAGATTTTCTTCATCAACCGTTGCGGCCATGACCCAGCGATCTCCCTTGATACGGGCCGCGTTTGCAATAACTTTCGGCTGGTCCCAAGGCAACCTATATGCCTTGTAGAGCATATAGCGTTCGTCCATGTTGAGATAAATATGACGCTTGATCAGATACGGCTCAAGTCCGCTGGCCGGAACATTTCTTAAGCCTTTGGTGAAGCCGGGCTTCCAGTCTTCTGAGAAGAGAAGGGACTCATTCTTCTCCACAGAGATATTGTACTCAATGCCCCTGTGTGGGTCTGCTATGGATTCAAATTTGGCCGAGTGTAATAGAGCATCCCACACGCGCTGTAATGGCGTAGACCAGAAGATCAAAGCTGGGCCACCATATGTGCTGGGTAGCGGGTTCTCTACGCTCCAGGTAGGTTCATAGGTTCTCTTGAAGTGCTTGTAATCCGGCTTCTCGACAAGGGTAGAGCGTCGTGTTGGGTGACTAGTCCGCTTGCCGTAAGCTATCAGTAAGATCGGTTCCACATTAGAATGCACAAAAGTATTGTCAGGCAGACGCACGGTCTCAATGTGATTGTAGGTTTTGTCTACCCCTGCGCGCGCTATCCGATAATCCTGGCCATCAATAAACGAGCGCGGCAATACAAATCCAAGCATCGGTGGTGGAAACTCAAGCACACGCACAAGCGCTTCAGCACCTTTGCGAAAACTTGAAATAGCGTGTGACTCGCGGTAATCACTGTCAAATTTTTCAAAGGGCGGGTTGCACAAAACGACGCTCGCCCGTTTCAAATAAGTCTCAAAGTCTGGTGAGGTATAAACATTGTCCTGTTTAATATCCCAGTGATCCTTGTTGGAGTAATCAGCGAGTGTTAAGGAGCGTTGCCCAACTTCACGCGCGAATGGCTCGGCTTCCATGCCCGACAAGGTTTTGCGGAAATACTCATGATGTTGCGCCTCATCTATCCCCAGAGGTAATAGCAAAGGACGTAGCCTACCCATTGCGGCTACCAAAAACGGCGCGTGTCCGCTGAAAGGCTCAAAGATATGGCAGTTCTCCAAGTCTAATTCTTCAAATGGCAATTGCCTCACTAGATATTCGGCTACTGCCTGAGGCGTTGCATGAATGCCAGACTCTTTGCGTTCAGTCTGGTTCACGAGGGTATTCTCATAGATGTAGGCAAAAACCTCGACCGAAACATTCTTAAACGAGAATGCACGGCGCATCTCATCCCAGGCGAGATTCTGGATGTCCGCATCGCTCAACACCAATTCGGCTTGCGAATCGCCACCGAAATAGAACATCTCCGTTGCTCTGATCAGATCGCCTGCATCGTAACTGCTCCAGTCATGTGCGACCGGATGCTGCCGATCAATCAAAAGCTTGGCTGCAATAAGCCTGAAGACAAGGCGGGCCATTTCTATGTAGGGGAACTTGCTCTTGTGACGTTCAGCATACGCCGTCTTGCAATGTGAAATCACTCTACTTAGAAGATTATCGAGCTTTCGCCCTAGCCTTTCTTCTAAGGCTGGAACCAAGTCCGGGTCAAAGTCAAAGAGGGAGAGCTGAGTTGGGGTATGGTGAAATCCTACAGATTTTGCTCGCAGAATTTGTTCTGGAGCGATTTCCTCCCGATGCCTGACTAAAGTTTCCGATAAATTGGAAAGCTGAAGACGACCGGTCATGACGGGCGTGCCATTGGCAACCATTTTCCAGACGCCGACTTCGCCCGATTGTGGATACAACGCCAGTATCTGTGGTGCTCCTAGTGCTAGATACGGTGCTATCGCCTCTGCGCTGTCGTTAAAGGGAACAGTAGCGCCAAAACAAGCGCTGCGCGGAGAGAGGGGCTCCTGCCCAAATGCCGCAAGTTCGATTTCCCTCGTTCGATTGCCGATAAAGTCTAAGAACGAATAATTCCTTTTCAGGAGGTTGTCGCGATAGCCAATGGCACTCAGCCCCTGATGCACTATGCTGAGTGATTGCTCTGGCGTGTATAAATCGGTATTGCTCATGGACAGCCCCTTTGTGGTAAACTTTTACCGGGCCGTCCGACGCATGGTGGGTCCAGCACTAGGCGAGGACAGCATTGATAGGAATTGCACTCGTAACGACGATACCAAGGCCGTGATACACTCATGGCCTTTCTAATTTTTTGGAGCCTATATCCCCTTTCCCTCCAGTGCAATCTAACTCCGAAACGGAATTGGGCGAGATGCGCGCCGCAGTTCCCTACTTGCGACCTGTCTCAGTCGGTCCCTCACCCAACGTGAAAGAGGGACCCCGGCCAGTTCAGCCGCATCACGGAAAGCTTCTTTCTCGGCAGTTTCTAAACGAACTAATAATGGTTCTGTATGTAATGAGTCTGGGTCTTTTGGAGGACGGCCACGGCTTCGCTTACCATTTGCTTGCTCCATATCACGGTTAATTGTATCACTAAAAAATGCGAAGAGCAAGCACTTTTTTCTTGACAACGTGGATTATTCTGATATACAATAAATCCGTGCTTAGGAATGATAAAGGCTCCAACGGTTGCATCCGCTAGAGCCTTCTTGTTTTGAAAACCAACGCGATTGCTCACGTCGATCTCCGACAAGGTTCATTGTGAGTCAATCGCCGAAGAAAGGCAAGGTTCACAATGAACGAGAGAGAACAAAGAGCGTTGATAATAGCCGCGAAGACGAAGGTTAAGAAAAGCGGCGGCAAGTGGCTTGTTCCATCACAAACCGGCAACGGAACGCAATACACCGTTGACCTCAGTTCCGACTCGCCGGGCTGCACCTGCCCAGATCACGAAACTCATCGAATCAAGTGCAAGCATATGTACGCAGTCGAATACACCATTGAGCGAGAGCAGACTGTAACGAGAACGACGACCGGAGACACAACCACAACCACGGTGACCGAGACAGTCAAGCTCAGATACAAGCAAATGTGGGCCAGCTACAATAGCGCACAGACGAATGAGAAAGCTCGATTCCTCGAGCTGCTTAAGGCGCTCTGCGCTAACGTAGATGAACCAATACAGGTGATGGGCAGAACAAGGCATCCGATGAGTGATATGCTTTTCGCGACGGTCTACAAGGTCTATGCTGCCGTTTCCTCGCGTCGGTTTATGACTGACCTGAAAGATGCATACGCTCGACGCTATATCTCGAAACTCCCTTCGTTCAATTCAATCTCTCAGTATCTCGACAAGCCAGAGATCACGCCGTACTTGCAATGGCTCATCACTCAATCGAGCTTGCCGCTGAAATCGGTCGAGACTGACTTCGCGGTCGATTCATCCGGCTTTTCTACCTGCCAGTATGCGCGATGGTACGATGAGAAATATGGCAAAGATCAAAAAGAGCGCGATTGGGTGAAAGCCCATATCATGTGCGGCGTGACCACGAACGTTGTAACCTCTGCTGAGATCAGCGGAGCGCACGGAGCCGATCACAATTACTTTGCCCCGCTCGTCAATGAGACTGCGAAGCGCTTTAACGTGCAAGAGGTTTCGGCTGACAAAGCGTATTCAAGTTATGCGAATATGAGAGTAGTCGAGAATAAGGGCGCGGTGCCTTACATCGATTTCAAGAGCAACGCGAGCGGCAAGAGCAAATGCGAGGTCTGGAATAGAACGTTCCACTACTACAATCTCAACAGAACCGACTTTATGAATCATTATCACAAGCGGAGCAATGTCGAGACCACGTTCCACATGATCAAGTCGAAGTTTGGCGGATTCGTTCGGAGCAAACTACCAGCCGCGCAGGTCAACGAAGTGCTCTGCAAGATAGTCGCGCACAACATCTGCTGCTTGATTCAGAGCATGTACGAGCTTGGGGTTGAAGTTAGTTTCTAACTAAACGAGCATCATAATGAAGGCTTTAGAGGCGCGACTATCGCGCCTCTTTTTTCTTGTCGTGCGGTTCTACAACCAATCTTTTCTTACCGCATCCCGCCAAAGCGCACGCGCGTACCGCTCGGGTGTCAGATCATAACGGTTGCTACGTCGCCCGACTCGGCCTTGACGCTCTGCTCTAGCGTACCCGGTTATTATTCGATTCTCGTTCGAGCCGTGCCGTGTGGCCAATACACGCATCATATCGCGTTGTTTCATCATGCCATCATGCTGGCCCAAATAGCCGGTAACATCAAGAGTTTCTTGTTGCCCGCTTAGGCACTTTTTGTGCAGAATGGTTACTTGCACAAGAAGCCAAAAGTGAGTGTTTCCAGAGGTTTCATTTCGCGGACATTTTGTGCAAAGCCATTTGCCCAAAAAGTCCTTCAACCACAATATATTGTACTTTTCGATTGACATGCACCCATCTATAGAGTAAACTCCGAAACCGCTACGAAGGGAGAAACACACCGAGAATTCATACAGAGTGTTGTGGCTGACTGGGTCCGGAAGTTATTATTGAGGTTCACGGGGACGGTCGGTGCTTCGGGTTTTCGGTGGCAGCAATCGCGGAACGGTTAGAGCATTCATTCCTCGCAGCAGCCGGCCAGGCAGGAAAGTTGGCAGGTAAGCTGTAAAAGACAAAACCAGGTCAGCAGCAAACAGCTCCACGACTCGCCTGGCTATCAAGCAGGCGCGAGCCCCTGTCTCTTGAACGAGCAGGATCTTCTACCCAGGATTGAAATCAAAAATAGTGCCCTAAGGAGACTCAAAGATGTCCACCCGATCTGTCGGCGATCTTCAGAAATCGAATGCCCAACCCTCCGTTGACGATTCCATATCGCCTCTCGTTCCCCATGCCGATCTACGGAAACCGGTCACCGTCGCTGAAAACAACCAGCTCAGCGAACTCGGCCAGAAGATTTTCCTCGATCGCTACGCAATGAAGGACATGAGCAAGCGCACGCTCTCGACGGGCGATATGGTCATCGTCTGCGTCGATGCAAAAACGGGCCAGCGTGAGATCGGGGTGGTCAGCGCGATGGACGAAGCCGCGCCTGGCGGCGGCGGCAGAGTGACCGTTGAGTTGCGCGACGGCACCAGAATCGAATGCCTGTCCGAGCACGTATCGAAGCCGGTCGAAACCGAGCCCGAACAGATGATGGAACGAGTCGCGCGCGGTATTGCCGCCGTTGAAGGTGACCGCGCCGACGAGTGGTACCAGAATTTTCGATGGCTCCTGAACGGCTGGAAGTTCGTGCCCGCTGGAAGAATCCTTACAGCCGCCGGCACCGATCAGCAGCTCACCTTTTACAATTGCTACGTCGTACCTTCGCCGAAAGACTCACGCAAGGGCATAGTCGAGACCCTGTCGCAGATGATGGAAATCATGTCCCGGGGAGGCGGCGTCGGCATCAACGTGAGCAGCTTGCGACCGCGGCATTCCTACGTGAAGGGCGTCAACGGGAGGTCCTCGGGCTCAGTATCGTGGGGCGCCCTGTATTCGTTTGTCACAGGATTGATCGAGCAGGGCGGCTCGCGCCGCGGCGCTCTGATGCTGATCTTGAACTGCTGGCATCCCGACGTCGTCGAGTTTATCGCTTCAAAGCGCGAGATGGGCAAGATCACAAACGCGAACATCTCTGTAGGAATTACCGACACATTCATGGACGCAGTGCACGCGAACGCGGACTGGGATTTGGTTTTTCCTGATACGTCGGATCCGGAGTACGGGCAGTTCTGGGACGGCAACCTCGACAAATGGCTTGCCGCGGGTAAGCGAGTGATCGTGCACAAGACGGTAAAAGCTCGCGCCATCTGGGACTCGATCATTGAGTCCGCCTGGGCGTCGGCTGAGCCCGGCGTGTTTTTTATCGAACGCGCGAACAAGATGTCGAACTCGTGGTACTACGACGCGGGCTACCTCGGCTGCACCAACCCTTGCGGCGAGCAACCGCTGCCAGGGTTCGGCGTGTGCAATCTGGGAGCGATCAATTTGTCGAAATTCGTCAGAGAAGGCGACGTAGCATGGGACGATCTGGGCAAAGCAGTCCGTTACTCGGTTCGCTTTCTCGATAATGTGATCGACGCGACCCCGTATTTCTTTGACGAAAACTACGCCCAACAAAAGGCGGAGCGCCGGGTGGGTCTGAACACCATGGGGCTTGCCGAGATGCTCATAAGGCTGGGCATTCGCTATGGCTCGGAGGAGTCCGTTCAGTTCATAGATCGCCTGTATCGCTTTATTTCCGGTGAGGCCTATCACGCGTCCTCCGAGATTGCGTCGGAGAAGGGACCCTTCCCGATGTTTGACGCGGAGAAATTCCTCCAGTCCGGATACATGCAAAACATGCCCGAGGACGTTCGCGAAGATGTCCGCGAGAAAGGCGTGCGAAACGTTACATTGCTGACTCAGGCGCCAAACGGGACGATAGGCACCATGGTGGGCACATCGACCGGCATTGAGCCGTTTTATTTCTGGAACTACTTTCGAAAGTCGCGGCTGGGCAAGCACGAAGAACGAGTCAAGGTTCTGGACGAGTGGCAGCAGGCCCATCCGGGCGAACCGATGCCCGGGTACTTTGTGACTGCGATGGATCTCGCTCCTGAGGAGCACGTGAAGGTGCAGGCCGCGATTCAGCGATGGGTCGACTCGTCGATTTCCAAAACCTGCAATCTGCCGGAGGCTTACAAGCTCGAGCAGACGCGCGAGATATATGAGTTGCTTTATCGGTCGGGCTGCAAGGGCGGCACGATATATCGCGACGGCTCGCGTGACGTTCAGGTTCTCAACTTGAAAGAAGAAGATAAGAAGGCAATCGAGTCAACGTCCAAGCCCGCGATCGCCGCACCTGTTCCCGAGCACTCCGTTCAGGGAGCCGCAGCCGAAGAGCTATCAGGAGCTTCCTCGAGCGAACTTGTGCAAAGCGATGTCGGTTGGCAGCCGAAAGTACGGCCTCGCCCATACAAGCGGCGCGGCTACACCGTAAGCAAGGCTACGCCGTCGGGGACCGCGCACATTACCATGAACGAGGATGAGGAAGGTCATCCGTTTGAAGTCTTTCTTGAAATCGGGAAGGCGGGTTCGGACATCAAGGCCATGGCCGAAGCCATGGGAAGATTGATGTCGCTGATCCTCCGCATGGCATCCCCTGTGTCGCCGGTTGAGCGTGTGCGCGAGATAGTAAAGCAAATCTCAGGCATCGGCGGCGCTCGCTCGTACGGGTTTGGCAAACGTCGAGTATTGTCGCTGCCCGACGCGGTGGGCCAGGCGCTCGCCGAGAACTACATGAACATAAGTCAGGGAACCGAGGCCGACGGTCAGGGCGCGGAAATGGGAGTTGATGGTTCGGCGAATGGAGCGCCACACAAGGTATCCATTGCGGCCGCGAGTTCTGTGGACCTCTGTCCCAGTTGCGGCGACTCAGCGTTTGTCCGAATCGAAGGTTGTCAGACTTGTTACGCTTGCGGCTACTCCGAGTGTTAGGTTTGTCTGTTTAGTCCGTGCGCTTCTCTCAAGATCGAGGGCGGGCAGCGGAGCCATAAATCGGCTCTGCGCGCCCGCCCGATCTGTTTGCGCTTTAGAGTCTGCGAGAAAGCTTTAGATCGCGGCTCTTTGCTGAGGAAATGTCTTGCGAATCTTTGCTTCGATCTTCTGCTGGTCGGTATCCGGCCCGGCTACGGCTAGCTGCTTACGGAGCTTCTTGCGTTTCTGATGACGTTGGCGGCGGCGCTTTATCTCACGGTCACGTTCTCTCATATTCTTGTGTGATACCCCTTTCGGATCTGTGCTCTACAATTGCCCGGCTTAACGAAGGTCGATCAATTGAACGCCGATTCTAGTACGCCGCATACAGCCAGGTCAACGGGATCAGCGTCTGCCCCCTGGGACTCCGCGACAATCAATGAAGGTTGTGGCCAATTCCGAGTTGTTGACATCCGGTGTGAGTCTATATAACGTTTCAATAAGTGTTATATAGCATCGGACGTTATTGGAAGGGAACGAGATGAACACAAAAGTCCGGTCGTATTCGGCAACGGATCGTGATAACGCGATGCTGGAAGCGGTGGCTCGCTATCACGGCATGAACAAGAGCGCTACGATTGCGAGCCTGGTGCGCAAGGAATTCTGGAGAGTATTTCCCCGAGGCGCGGGCCTCATAAAGCCCGATCGAGGGGCAAAAGTAGAGGCGAAGGTAGAATCAAAATGAGCACTCAAGCAGTTAGGATTGACGCAACACCGGAGACAATGGATCGCGATAGGTTGATTGACGAGATTCGCGAGCTGGCGCGCGAGCGAAACGCCATCATCCTGGCGCACAATTATCAGGTCTCTGATGTACAGGACATCGCCGACGTCACCGGAGACAGTCTCGGGCTTGCGCTCGAGGCGCAGAAAACGAGCGCCGAGCTGATCATCTTTTGCGGCGTTCATTTCATGGCGGAATCCGCGAAAATCCTCAACCCCGAAAAGAAGGTGCTTTTGCCAAACTTGTCAGCCGGGTGCTCGCTGGCGGATTCGATAACGCCTGAAAGCCTCGATCAGTGGAAGCAGCGTTATCCGGACCATACGGTCGTCACGTATGTGAACTCAACGGCCGAAGTGAAAGCGATGAGCGATATCTGCTGCACGTCGGCCAACGCCGTCTCGGTTATTCGCAGTTTGGCTTCGAGCAAGGTGCTGTTCACGCCTGATCGAAACCTCGGCAACTGGGTGAAAAAACAGGTGCCTGAAAAAGACATCGCGATTTACGATGGCTGCTGTCCGACTCACGATGTGCTGCGGGGCGCAAATGTTGCCAAAGCGCGCGCAGCCCGTTCAGATGCGGTCGTGATCGCGCATCCTGAATGTCGCGAGGACGTGATCGCGATGGCTGACGAAGTCTGCTCGACTACCGCGATGCTGGGGCGCATTGAGAAGTATCCGAACGCGAAGACCTTCATAGTCGCTACCGAGAGCGGAATCGTCCATCAGATGAAGAAGCTCTATCCCGACCGAGAGTTCATCATGGCTGATGGTTGCATAGGGTGCCGGCTTCACTGCCCGTATATGAAGATGATCGGATTGACTGATGTAAAGCGATCGCTTATCGAGGACAAGTTTGAGATCACCGTCGAACCCGACATCATGGAAGGCGCTCGTCTGGCGCTCGAGCGTATGCTGGCGGTCCCTCGCGATAGCTAGGCGGAGTCCGCGACCATCAAATAGGGGCTTGGAATGGGTCTTGCGCTCACAATCTAAACCGAGAATAATTCAGACTTTCCCGAATACCAGCCGGTCTAAACTCTGGAAAAAAGTATCCGTGCGCAAGTGGGTGCAGATTATGAAGAAGGTTCTCACAGCCCCGTTTCTCTTTGCGATAGCGTTAGCGACTACCTCAGTAGACTTGTCGGCACAGGTTCGGCGTAACAACCCAGTGCCGCCCGTACGTGGAGTCAACCGGCCTCTTGGTATTCCACAGATTGGTCGCAATCGCCCGATGGGTCCTAATCAAGTAAAGAAGCAGCAGTTGCAGCAGCGATTGATGCAAGCGATCGGGCTCAGTTCGGACCAGCGAATGCGCATGCAGGAGATTCGGCGAAGTCACGTAGACGAACTTGCCGCCGCCGGCCGCCGGTTGCGTCAATCCCGCCAGGCGCTTGATCAAGCCATAATGAGCGAGCCCTACAGTGAACCGGACGTGCGGCGCGCTACGGAGGCGCTCGCCGCGGCGCAGGCCGACAAGATTCGAATCGATGCAACGGTTCGGGTACAGGTGCGCGGCGTTCTTACACCTGATCAGGTTCAGCGATTCCATCAGCTCCAGCGCGAGATGCGCCGCGAAATGAAGGAACAGCAACAGAGAAATCAGGATAGAGAACAGGGACTGAACAGACTGACCACGCCCGCCACTTACGCGGAGCCTGGGGAGATTGATCTACTCAAGCTGGTGTTCCCCCCGGGGTAAAGCTGGATCAAGTTCGCCGGCGCCTCATCCGACAAAGCCAACATTGTTAGACGCGGCTTCATCCGCGGCATTTCCTGCCAGCCTCTGCTCGCCATACTCCTTTGCTGTCATTCTCCTTTGCTGGACACAGCCCAGGGACGCCTTTAGAATCAGCTTTCAGCTTTTCGAGACTATTTCAGGAGGACTAGATGTCTGAGAACGAAGAGATAATCTATCACGCAGTTGAGAAGGAGGGTGCGGTAACGGCGATTTGGGAAATGCAGGGCCGAAAGCATCTTCGAACTATCGATCCACGTAGCGAGGAAGGACGTAGGATTCTTGGCTCTCATACGATAGAAGAGAGCACGGAGCAATCTCACTCAGAAGCCGCAGCGCAGACGGCACAAGCTGACAGCCAATAGCGGCTCGCGCCGCTGCACTCAGACGACGATCTGTTCGTCAGGTGACCTTGGATCAGGAAAGAAAGTCGAGGTCGCGTGGCTTCGCGATCAGCGCGCACCGATGCGCAAGCTCATAATAAAGCCTCAACCCGCGCAAGCATTCCTCATCAAGATCGTAGCTGATGTTCTCAGTCAAGTAGGTTAAGAGATCTCCGCTCGGCAGCCCGAGTCGCTCGCTGTAAATGTTCGCCAGCTGCTCGGCATGTTCCAGACCCTCCACCCTGGCCGCGTTGAAGTCGATCTTGTGCGCCAACGAGTCATCGTAAACCGGGCCGTCAGGATTGCCTGGCCACGCCGTCGAGTCTGCGCGAATCGCCCAGAACGCGAACACGAACGGGAGGTTCGTATGCTTGCGCCATTCTTCGGCGAGGTCGTAAATGTGAAGCGACGATCGCTCGATCAACATTGCCGGGTCCCCGATGATAAGCGCCGCGTCATTTGTCTCGAGCATATCTGCCAGCATGGGTGGCGACTGACGGTATGAAGCTTCGACGCCGCAAAAGTGCCCGAGAATTATTTGAATGAGTGCGGCTGAGGTGCGGGATGAATTGTCGAGCGCGACCGTTCGAACGCGCTCCAGTGGCACTCGCGACGCCAGGAGCACGCTTCTAACTTCTCTCTTGGAAGCAACGCAAGCTCCGGGAGCCACCTTTAGACCCGCTACGCGTTGATACTCAATTGCCGGAATCAAAGCCGCATCTGCGCGGCCTTCTGCGAGCATCTCTGAGCAGCGTGCGGGTGCGGCATCGGATAAGAACTCGCATCGATTTCGTTGCTCTCCAAATACAAAGCTGTAACAGAGCGGGGCTGCGTTGAGGTAGCTGGAGGCTGCAATGTAGGGCTTATTCTTTGACATAGCTCTTCTAACTCTACGTTATCACTCCGGGGTTTCCACAGAATCTGTGGAAAACCCTGTTGAAAAGTGCCTTTGCAAGGACGCAAACTTCTGAGATCCGCGGACTTTTAGCTCTTTGCACACATTTTGTTCAAACTTGTTAAGTGCCCTGAAGTCTAGTTATTTATTCAGTTGCCGGACTGGGTAAGCATTTTGCTGGGTTTATTCGATGGACTTCGAAGCGGCTCTGTAGAATTGCTGAAAAGCTGTGCAAAACTCAGCGGGATTTCTCGGTAAAACCGGAGGATTCTTCACCCATTTCTCGTCTGGCCTAGTCAAAGTTTTCTTCCAGTCTCTGGGCAATTCGCTCGCGAAACTCGTGCGCGGCCTGCAGAACCTTTCGAGGCTTCGAGCCTTCACCTGGTCCAATGAACCCCTGCCTCTCCATGCTATCGAGAATCTTCGCCGCGCGGCCATATCCGATCGAGAGCCGGCGCTGCAGCACTGACGTGGAAGCTCGACCCATGTCGGTCACAATCGCCAGCGCTTCGTCGAACAACTCATCTTGTTCGCCCTCGAATCCATCGGCTTCCAGCGTCTCCTGTTCGCTGAGCGTGACCTCTTCGTTGTAGTCGGGCTCGGCCTGCTTTCTTATATGATCAGTGATCCGCTTGATTTCGACCTCGCTCGCAAACGAACCGTGAACCCGAATGAGCCTCGAAGATGCGGGCGGCAGGAACAACATGTCACCTTGACCCAGAAGCGCTTCGGCGCCGTTGGAGTCGATGATCGTGCGCGAGTCGACTTTCGAGGAAACTCGGAAAGCCATTCGGCACGGGATGTTCGCTTTGATCACCCCGGTTATGATGTCGACCGACGGCCGCTGAGTAGCGAGGATCAGGTGTATGCCGACCGCACGCGCCATCTGGGCAAGCCGCGCGATAGACGTTTCCACCTCGGCGCGCGCGATCATCATCAGATCGGCCAGTTCGTCGATCGCAATGACGATGTAAGGCAGCGGCTTTAGCGGCTCAGAAGACGGATCGTCGAAGAGTGACGGCGAAGTCATCTCGAGTACCTGGCGATTGAATTGCTCGATGTTTCTGACGCCTAATGCCGCAAGTTTCTTATACCGAGCTTCCATTTCGTTCACTGCCCACTTGAGCGCGTTCGCCGCGCGCTTGGGATCGGTGACGATCGGAGTCAGCAAGTGCGGGATGCCTTCATAGAGCCCAAGCTCGACCCGCTTCGGATCGACCATGATGAACTTCACTTCTTCGGGCGATGCCTTATACAGGATCGAGCAGATGATCGCATTGAGCGTTACGGATTTGCCGGCTCCGGTAGCGCCCGCGATCAGCATGTGCGGCATCTTTCCAAGATCGGCGACATACTCTTCGCCGTTAATGGTTTTCCCCAGCGCGAGGGTGAGCTTGGAAGGGGACTGCTGAAACTTTGCCGATTCAATCACATCTCGAAGCGATATCTTTTCTCGTTGCGCGTTTGGAGCTTCGATGCCAACCGTGGACTTACCCGGTATCCGGTCAATGCGTATGGACTCAGCTTTGAGCGCCAGGCATAGATCGTCGGCAAGTCCGACCACCCGGCTGTACTTGATGCCCGGGTCCGGCTTGAACTCAAAGGTAGTGACAACCGGACCGGGATTGATTCGGTGAATGTGACCGGTG
>WNFR01000166.1_pt1 | contig 115735 bp, 132 predicted proteins | sample 5400221 | NCBI WGS metagenome assembly WNFR01 (sample SAMN13153357, study PRJNA577476) | soil metagenome | isolation source: 40 cm soil under Madrone tree | place: USA:California | collected 2016-06-14
CGTTAGGCCAGGTTGCTGATCTGGTGCTTGCTGATGTGCGTTGATCATACCCTGACTATCGGCTTGAGGTGCCCCGGATTTCGTGACGTTCTCAGGAGACTTGCCCCCCGCGGCACCCGATTTGGTGGCCTTCTGAACCTGCAGATCGACGAATGTCGCGCCTCCAGTGCTGCGATCGACGTTGAGCGATTGCGCGACAGCTAGACCGATCTGAGTCAACTGAAGCTGCTGCGTCTGAAGGCGAAAAAGGTTGAGGTACGGTTCAGGGCATGAACCGGGTTTCGAGGCGGTGTTCAATTCTTTGATAACGACGGTCTTGAATTCAGGCTTACCCGATGCGTCCATTATGTCGACGAATGGACGCCCTTTCCTTATGAAGGCACGAAATACGCGGTCGGGGACCAGCAGATATACTGCCTGGTCGAGCAGAGCAGCATCCTGACAAAGTTCCGATTCGGCGCAAGGAAAGACGACTCGCGCGATGCGAGGACTCTCCTCAATCTCGACTTGCTTCTTGGGTTCTCGCGCCTCGCTCAAGGTAATGGTCGCCTGATAACCGAGGTTGGAGTAGAAATCTTCCAGTAGCGACCGTATCTCCACGCTGCGCCACAAGCCGCCGTCAAGTGGTTTTAGCTGCTCAATAATATCGGACTGCTTGGCGATTAATTGCGCCCCGCAGCCGGCATCTTTCAGGACCACTTCCAAGTCGGCCGCTGCTACCGGGTCCGCTACAAAAAAATCAATCGTCCCTACTTTCGCATTGAACGGTTGACGCGGGAATACGTCGTCGCCAGAGTCGGGAATCAGCGCAGTCTTAGTTCCAAGCGCGATCGGGTCAGATAGGAGCTGGCTCGTGATGCCCTGAAAGGCCTTCTGTTGTTGTTCGTTGAACACCTCGCCGCGAGCAGTGATGGCCTTCTTCAGTTTTTCCTTGAAGCTTGGAAACGTGTCGGTAAGGTTCCTCAAATCGAGCAGCGGATCCTTGAGCTTGCCCTGCGCATCTTGCTCTTGCTGCTCCTTATTGAGCAGCCACCAGTAGACTTGCGACGTCATCGCGAGCAGGTTGTTAAGATCTTCGAACAGCGCCTTTTCGATGATTGGTTTGGCCTTCGCTTCAGCCTGGTCATTCGAAGCGCCCTTGCTCAGAAAATCCCGATAGACTCGCGATTTCGCTTTGAACATCTCCGACGGTTGAAAGTGACTGTTGTGAGCGTCGACCGTCAGGCGTCCGTTCGCCACCGCAACAGCAACGTGCAAGCGGCTCTGGTTTCCCTCTTGCGCTAAGCAGACTGAGCCTGCTAAGCAGGCTAACGCAAACGCTAGACACGCACTTTTGATCTTCATTGTCGCGAGGGCCTTCTTGGGTTTGCTAAGTAAACATCTTAGAAACAGATGCCAATGTTCTTTTGTTTTGGATGAGACCGGGCCAATTGGCCGCGTTACCCGGCTTCAGTGTGTTCGCTTACCGAACTCGAACGGCGAGTCTAAGTTGGTTTATTCTCTATTGTCAATAGGCCTCCTGATATTCTGTAGCTTCTGTTGGCCTCGAGATTAGAGGATTTGTGTTGTTCAACACTGACTCCGTAGGCCGTCTCGGAGCAACAGCCAATTATGACTCCGTCCAATCGTGCTCAAAGAAAGCCTGCGCCGCTTGGTCGCGATCTCGGGGAGTTGATAGCAGAAGAATGCTTCCTACGGCTTTACTCGTAGACTTAGGATCCGAAATCTTCTTTCGGAGTCGGGCGTCGCCAAATTATGCAAACAGAAATGCCGGGTTAGGCTCACCGGGAGCCAAGCCTTAGGAGGACGATTCATAGGTCGCGCAGGTTGAAGGCGTTTCCCATACCCGGACCTTGTAGACTTTCACGCGCGCCTCGCTGATCTCTTCGGAAACTCTGTGAAGGATGAAGCCGGCGAGGTGCTCGCTTGAAGGATTCATCTCCTTGTCGAACGGCTTTAGCTCGTTGAGGTTTTGGTGATCGAGGTACTTCATTACGCGGCGCGTTGCTGCTTTGAGATCCTTGAAATCAACCAGCATTCCAACGTGATCGAGCTGCTCCCCGCGAACGTATACTTCAACTTTCCAGTTGTGGCCGTGCATGTTCTCGCACTTGCCGCGGTAGCCTCGCAGCGCGTGAGCCGCCGAGAATTCCTCTTCGATCATCACTTCGTACATCGATCCCTCACCCAATCACTAAAAGAGTTGATGTCTAAAAGGCTAGAAGAGGGAGATGCCCTTGTCAATAAGAGATCAGAGATTTTGAGATCCGAGATTTGAGATCCGAGATTTGAGATCCGAGATCAGTCAACTCGCCAATGACCAATGACCAATGACGAATGACCAATGACGAATGACCGATGCGCGTTGTGTCTCGCTTGGCCGCTCGTATATCATTGTTCGCTTGCGGCGGGCGTGATGGGCTCGTCTGTGGAGAGGCACTCATAATGAAACATAAGATCACGCTCATCCCGGGCGACGGCATTGGACCCGAAGTAACCGGTGCAACAATTTCCGTCCTGCGAGCGACCGGGTTCGAAGCGGAGTGGGAGACGTTCGTTGTCGGCGCCGAGGCGCTTTCGCGTTTTGGCGATCCGTTGCCGCGGGACCTGATCGACTCGATCAAACGTAACAAGATCGCGTTGAAGGGACCGGTCGCGACTCCGATCGGAACGGGCTTCGTAAGCTCTAACGTCCGGTTGAGGAAAGCGCTTGATCTCTATGCCAACTTGCGGCCGATCAAATCACTCAAAGGCGTGCCAAGCCGTTACGAGGAAATCGACTTAGTTGTCGTACGCGAAAATACCGAAGACCTCTACTCCGGGCTCGAGCATGAAGTAGTTCCAGGTGTGGTCGAAAGCTTGAAGATCATCACCGACAAAGCCTCACGCCGGATCGCAAAGTTCGCCTTCGAATATGCCCGGCTTGAAGGGCGCAAGAAGGTTACCGCCGTTCACAAGGCAAACATAATGAAGTTGTCTGACGGACTTTTTCTCCGCTGCTTCCGCGAGGTCGCCGAGGATTATCCGGAGATCCAAGCCGACGATCTGATCGTCGATAACACCTGCATGCAGCTTGTGATTAACCCGGGCCAGTTTGATATCCTGCTGCTCGAAAACCTTTACGGGGACATCGTCTCGGATCTGTGCGCGGGCCTCATCGGTGGACTCGGCGTCGCGCCGGGGGCCAACATCGGTGAAGACCTAGCGGTGTTCGAAGCGGTACACGGAGCGGCTCCTGCTATCGCCGGGCGTGGCATTGCTAATCCGACGGCGTTGTTGCTCAGCGGCATCCTGATGTTGAAGTATCTGAACGAACGCGAGCGAGCCGCGCGGATCCAGTCGGCGCTTGAAAAGGTGTTGGCTGAAGGCAAGGTGTTGACTCGTGATTTGGGCGGGAACGCTACGACCCTCGAGTTCACCGATGCGGTCATTCATGCTCTTTAGAACGAGGGTCCGACAAACTTCAGTTTGTCGAGCAGTCGAAGATATGCGCTTAGTATTCCGCCAGGAACGACAAGCTGAAGCTTGCCGGACTAATCAAAGGACCAGATGAAGATCACTGCCAGCCGCACAAGTTTGGGAGAGATCAGCGAAGATGTGCTCATAGTGCCAGTCTTCGAAGGTGAGACCCCGCGCGATTCAGATAACGCGTCCGCCCTGGCGGCGTTGGACCACCTGACTGGCGGTGCGATTGCCTCACTATTCGATGAAGGCGAAATGACGGGCAAGCTCGATAGCTCGGTGCTGCTTCAAAATGTCGGACCGTTTTCAACCAAACGATTGCTGTTGTATGGCGCCGGCCAGGCACAACACATCGACTCAGTTAGCGTGAGGCGGCTCTCAGGCGCCGCGATCCGCGCCGTACTCAAGCATCGAGCGATTCGCTCCGCCGCGTTTCTAGTCACGCGGAAATTGGAGACCGAAGCGCTGGCACAGGCAATCGTCGAAGGCGCTCTTATTGGTCAAATGAGCGCCGATCTCTATCGGGCTAAAGAAGAATCAACAGCGAAGATCGAGGCTCTTGATCTGATAAGTGAACTGCCGGAGCCGCCTGACTTCGACGGCGCAATCAAGGCCGGCAGCGCGATGGGTGAAGCAACAAATTGCGCGCGCGCGCTTGGCTTTGAACCTTCAAACGTGATGACCCCAACGGAGTTGGCGGATCGAGCTCAGAAGATGGCGAACCGCGAAGGGCTTGGCTTCGAGGTGCTTGGCGAAGACGATATGAAACGCCTCGGGATGGGAGCGTTGCTCGCAGTGTCTCGGGGAAGTAATGAACCGGCGCGCTTAATTGTTCTCAAGTACGAGCCGGATGGCGAGCAGGCCGCCGGCGGGTCAGAAAACCTGATCGCGCTGGTTGGAAAAGGAATAACGTTCGACTCAGGAGGAATCTCGATCAAGCCCGCGGACAGAATGGAAGAAATGAAGTACGACATGTGCGGCGGCGCGGCGGTTATTGGAGCGATGCAAGTGATCGCGCGGCTGCGCCCGAACGTGAGTGTAATTGGTGTTGTGCCTGCGTCTGAGAATCTGCCGTCGGGTCGCGCCGTCAAACCCGGAGATGTCGTGCGAAGCTTCAGCGGAAAGACGATTGAGGTTGTAAACACGGACGCCGAAGGACGCTTGATTCTGGCCGACGCGATTACTTACGCGATCAACAACGGCGCTACTTGCGTAGTCGATGCAGCCACGCTGACCGGAGCTTGCGTCGTTGCGTTGGGTGAAACCCGCGCGGCGGTAATGGGAACCGACCAGCAATTGATCGCCGACCTGGTGGCCGCGGGCGAACAGTGCGGAGAACGATTATGGCCGCTGCCGTTTGACGACGACTACGGTGACATTATCAAAAGCGATATCGCCGACGTTAAGAATGTGGGGAATCGTACTGCCGGTTCCATAACCGCGGGATTCTTTCTTAAGCATTTTGCAGGGTCGGTGCCGTGGGCTCATCTCGATATCGCAGGAACGGCGTGGACTGAGAACGAGAAACCATATCTTGCGAAAGGCGCGACTGGATTTGGTGTAAGATTACTGGCGAACTTTGTTTTGAATCGAGCAAAGGCGAAGGATAAGGAATAGAGGATCGAAGATTGGGGATCGAGGGTTGGGTAGTGTTCGGGATGTGCGTTGCTTAATAACCTCCGCGTGCTTTGCGGTCCTTTGCGACTTTGCGTTGAGTATTTGGGTCTCGCTCCTTCAATACCGGATACTCAACGCAAAGTCGCAAAGGACCGCAAAGCACGCGAAGGACTGACCGGACATTACAAGTCAGCAACACAAGAGCCGAACGGAGGAACTATGTCAGAGACATATGACATGCTCATAATCGGCGCGGGCCCGGCTGGGCTCACCGCCGGATTGTACGGATCGAGATCAAACTTGAAGACGGTCATCATTGAAAAGGGGCTGGTCGGCGGCCAGTTGCTCAATACCGAAGCGATTGAAGACTACACAGGGTTCGAGCACATCACCGGGCCTGAACTTGCCCAGCTGATGGAAAAACACGCGCGCAAGTTCGGCGTCGAGATAAATACATTCGAGGGCGTCGAGTCGGTTAAAAAGATTGGCGAAATCTTCGAAGTAAGAACCGACGTGAGGACTTATCAAGCCACAACCGTGATCGCGACCGCCGGCGGAACCGCGATCAAGCTGGGGGTCCCGGGCGAAGACGAACTGGCCGGGCGCGGAGTGAGCTACTGCGCGGTTTGCGACGGCGCTTTCTTCAACGGGCAAGTGATAACGGTGGTCGGCGGCGGAGACGCAGCGGTTGAAGAAGCAAACTACCTTACACGTTTTGGCAGCCGGGTTTATGTGGTTCATCGCCGGCATGAGTTTCGCGCGCAGAAGATTCTTCAGGACCAGTTGTTTCATAATCCCAAGGCTGAAGTCATCTGGGACAGCGTAGTGGAAACGATCAACGGTGAGAAGGAAGTCGATCGCGTCGTGCTCAGGGACGTGAAGACCGGAGAGACACGCGAGCATCCGACGCAGGGTGTGTTCATCTTTGTTGGCTTCAAACCCAATACTTATTTTTTGGAAGACCATCCGGCGCACGACGTAGGCGGCCACTTGTTGACTAACGATCGAATGGAGACGGGAATACCGGGCCTGTTCGCAGCCGGAGACTTGCGTTCTCAGTTAGTGCGACAGATCACTAACGCCGTGGGAGACGCAACCGTAGCCGCGCTCGCGGCTGAGAAGTACATCACTCACTTGAAACACGCGCAGGCGGGAGTTGCAGTCTAACCATAAATGTCGGCTTCAACGAAAACCATCGTCACAGAGCAGGCTTCAGAAGCCGGTTCCAGATTAGGGCTTCAAATCCTGGCGTTCGTAGAACTGCTGCTGTTATCCGTGTGGCTGGGTTCGATGATCTTCTTCAGCTTCGCCGTAGCGCCAAGCGCGTTCGCCGTGCTTCCTACCCGTGAGCTTGCGGGCGTGATGGTCACCAGCACGATTGGCAAAATAGAAGTGCTTGGTATGGTGATCGGGCCGCTCTTGATTCTGGTTCAAGCCTCGAGCTGGCGCGCCACGCATTCGAGCAACCTAACCAAATGCCTGCGAGTCATTCTTGTCCTCGTTATGATCGCGGCTGCGGCGTTGTCGCGTTTCTGGATTTCGCCTCAAATGGTTTCGCTTCGAGGAGCGATGGGCGGACACATCGACGATGTTCCGCTGGGAGATCCGTTAAGGATGCATTTCAACGATTTGCATCAATACTCGGTGTCGTTGATGAGCACGGCGATGGTAGCAGGTCTCGTAGTGATGTTTCTGACCGTTCGTTCGTGGCGCATGCGGTAGACGCGCTTACGCTTGCCACAAAGTCGGGCGTCCGGCCGACTCGTACCCCTCTTCGCCGGCGCGCCTCGCGCATCTCGATTACACCGGCATTAGATTGATTGACTTGGCCAGCAGCAAGTGGAGTATGATCGTCACATGAGCGAGCCACTTATCATCGAAGAAGGGCCAATGCCGCCTGAACTCGCCATCGCGTTTGAGAAGGCCAAACGGAATCGGCAATGGTTCAGCGAACACCTCAGGGAGCTACAAGTATATGAACGCTATCGCGGTCAGTATGTCGCTGCTGCCTGTGGGGAATTGTTTGTTGCTGACACTCCTGAGGAGATCGATCGAATAGTGCGCGAAAAGTACCCGGATGAAGTTGCGCATGTGCGGTACATCCCCCTCAAGAAGCTGAGCCGAATATATGCGTGTCAACGGTGAGTGGTTAGAGTGTGATGATGGGTCATCAGACCTGGCATACCTGGATTCGTACGCGCTCCAGACGGGAAGATGATTGAAGTCATCTTCCTGCTCGACGCCGGCGCAGACCGTACTGTCTTGAACTCGCGGTTTCTTTACATCCTTCAATCTCTGGCAACAACTGAAACTGAGCAGATTCACCTCGCGGGTGTTGGTGGAGAAGTAGACTCAATCACTGTTCACACTGTCGTTGGTTTCATGCGAGATAACGGGCAACTAGTCACCGTGCGAGGCGCATTCGGAGTTTTTACTCTTAGCGAAAGCTCTGAGATGTCAGTGCTTGGCCGGGACGTGACCAACAATTTCGATGTCATCTATAGCTTCCCGCGCCGCGAGGTGATGCTGCTCGCTCCGTCCCACAGCTACCAAGTTCAGCATCCATCATAAGCGCGAGCTCCGATTCCGAGCGCAAGCGCATACCCCTTGACGATTATCGAAGCGGACTATAATCTCGCCTGAACTCGTGACGACTACTTCAGAACAAGATGAGTCCCGTGAGGCCAATGCCGGAAGCCAAACCACGCTTCCGCGTACGCTCGGGTTGATCAGCGCGGTCGCTGTGCTTATCGGTTCGACTATCGGCACCGGAGTCTTTCGCTCGCCCGCAGGCATTGCGCTCAAGGTCCCCGATGAAGGCTTGTACTTGCTGCTCTGGGCGCTCGGCGGATTCTTCTCCCTATGCGGCGCGTTGACGTTAGCCGAGCTGGCGGGCGCACTGCCGCAAACCGGAGGAGTGTTTGTCTATCTGCGCGAAGGATGGGGCAAGCTGCCCGCGTTTCTGTTCGGATGGTCTGAGCTGACGATTATCCGAGCCTCGGCGCTGGGGGCAGTTGCGACCGTCTTCGCCGAGTATTTTTTACGCCTGCTTCGAATCAATAGTCCGAGAGGTGTTCATTACGTAGCTGCCGCGGCGATCCTGCTCGTCGCGGTGTTCAACATTCTCGGGGTCAAACTCGGCGCGCTTGTGCAGAACCTGACGACCGGAGCGAAGTACGGCGCTTTGGTGATACTCGTGCTGGCTGCATTTGTTATCGGAGGGAACAATCCGGCGCCGCCTCCGGAAGTTCCAGTCGCGGTCCCCGAGCACACGACGCTGGTGATGTTCGGGCTGGCATTCATATCCCTGTTGTGGGTCTACGATGGGTGGGCGGACGTCACGTTCTTGAGCGGGGAAGTGAAGCGTCCCGAGCGCAACTTGCCGCTCGCGATCATTGGCGGAACGCTTGCGGTGATCGCGATCTACCTGCTTGCTAATTTCGCCTATCTTCACCTGCTCGACATCCCACAGATTGCTAATTCAAAGTTAGTCGCCGCGGATACGGCCTACAGAATCGTAGGTGAAACCGGAGTCAAGCTGGTTTCAATAGCAGTGATGATCTCCGCGTTTGGCACGCTTAACGGTTCGATGATGACAGGTCCTCGAATCTTTTTCGCAATGTCCGATGACGGGCTGTTCTTCAAGAAGATCGCTTCGATTCATCCGCGCTTCAAGACTCCGCACGTCGCGATCTCGCTGGCCGCCGTGCTCGCGGTCGTGTTCGTGATGGTGAGATCGTTCGAGCAGTTGACGGACGCTTTTGTGTTGGCGATCTGGCCTTTCTATGCGCTTGGAGCCGCGGCCGTTTACGCATTGCGCCGCAAGCGCCCCGACCTGCCGCGAACCTACAAAACGTGGGGTTATCCGATCACACCGATCTTGTTCATATTGGCAGTGATCCTATTGGTCGGGAACGCCCTGGTGGAAGATCTGCGGCACGCTCTGGGCGACAACTTCTCTTACTACCGCGCGCTGTTTACCGGCAGCAAGCTGCCATACGACTCGAGCGGCGCGCTGCTGGTGTTCGCGATTGTGCTCGCGGGCATTCCGGCTTACTTCGTCTGGAATTCTTTCCACTCCAGGCAAAGTTAGATAGCGGCGTAATAGTGTGTTGAGAAGCAATCTCGCCACTAAGGCACCAAGACACGAGGCTCCAGCAAAGTCTTTCTTTGTGCTGCTTCGTGACTTAGTGTCTTTGTGGCAGGATATGATCCCACTGCCCGAAGTTAGAACACCGCATAGACCAGTAGTATAATGCCTGCCATGGTTCAGACTGCTCGAGCCCGACCTCGGACCATCGCGAGGAAATCCAGCCGATCCAGTTGGTGGAAGTGGACGAAGCTGATTGTTTTGGCGCTGGTCGTCATCGCATTTCTCTATCAAGCCTGGGTCGTCATCAGCATCTTTCGATACAAGAACTCGAACCCCTCGAGCACAGCTATGATGGAGCAGCGGGCGGCCGAAGCAAGAGATCGAGGCGAGCTGCCAAAAAGAATACAGGTATGGATTCCTTACGATCGGATCTCTCGCAATCTGACTCGAGCTGTGCTGGCGGGAGAAGACTCGCGCTTCTTCGATCACGCCGGTTTCGATTGGGAAGAGATGAGGAAGGCGCTGGAGGAAGATTGGAACCGGGGTGAGTTCAAGCGGGGCGCTTCGACGATCACTCAGCAACTCGCAAAAAACCTCTTTCTCTCAACCTCAAAGAATCCGCTTCGCAAGCTGCATGAAGCATTGATCACCAAAGAGATGGAATGGATTCTCGGCAAGCGCCGGATACTGGAGCTCTACTTGAACGTGATCGAATGGGGAGACGGCATTTACGGCGCGGAAGCTGCGGCTCATAATTACTTCAACACGTCGGCGGCGGCGCTCGGACCAGACCAGGCCGCGTTCCTGTCGTCGATCATCCCAAGTCCGAATGGCGCCTTCAATCCGACCCGGCACCGGCGCCGCGTGGACCGCCGAAAAAATCTTATCCAACGATTGATGCGTCACGTAGTTGTTCCGCGGGATCTGGATTAAAGCTACGACTAAAGGATGACTGCCTCGGCTTCGATCTCCACAAGCATATCCGGATCGATCAAGCGGCTTACCTCGATCATGCTCGTTGCCGGACGAATGTCGCGAAACACTTCGCCGTGTGCACGTCCGACTTTCTCCCACTCCTCGATGTCCGTGACGTAGACTCGCGTTCGAACAACGTCCTTGAAACTGGCTCCAGCAGCTCGAAGCGCGGCTTCGATGTTTTTCAAGGTCTGAACTGTCTGCGCGTAGGCATCGCCTTTACCGACAACGTTGCCGGCTTCATCGGTTGCGGTCGTGCCCGAGATGTAAACCGAAGCGCCGACGCGAACCGCCCGTGAGTAACCGACTATCGGCTCCCATTTCGTTCCGCTTGCGATGTTCTTTCTCTGCATATTGACCCTCACATGTAAGGGCGGCTCTCCGTGGCCGCCCCTCGATCATTAGACGCTAGCTGGTGTTAAGAGGGCGGCCACGGAGGGCCCGCCCCTACATTTCTAACTGTATCTCACCCAGCCCGTGCCTTCGTGGCCGAAGTGAAACACGTTTGGATGAATGATCTCAGCAAGGATCTCCAATGACTCGGCGAGCCTTGGGCCTGGGCGATTGAAGTATTGATTGCCGTCGGCGGCGAACACACGCCCATCACGAACCGCTTTCAGGTTATTCCACTCGGCCTTGTTGCTGAGCAAACTCATTTCGTCGAGCGTGCGTTTTATGTCAAACCCGCAAGGCGAGACGAAGATGATGTCAGGGTCTTTCGTTACTAATTCCTCCCAAGTCATCCACGGCGAATGCTTCCCCGATTCACCAAAGAGATTAATGCCGCCCGCCATCTCGACAAGCTCGGGCATCCAGTTGCCTCCGGCCATCAACGGCTCGATCCATTCTATGTAAGCAAGCGAGGGATTGTTTGGGATCCAATGGGTTCGCTGAACGATGTCGTCCATTCGGCTCTGCAATGAATCGACCAGGGTCTCTGCGCGGTCGGCGGCGCCCAGGGCTTCGCCGACGCGAAGAATATCCGCCCAAACATCATCCAGCGCGTTCGGTTCGAGCGAGACAATCACCGGATTCGAGCTGGTCAGCTCGCACACCGCTCTTTCGACGTCCTTCAAGCTGACCGCGCAGACTTCGCATTGAGATTGAGTGATGATGTGAGTTGGTTTCAGTTCCTCGAGCATTCGAGGGTCGACGTGATACACGCTTAGCGCATCCTGCAGGGTTGCCTTCACTCGTTGATCGATCTCGGCGCTGGTGCCTTCGACTTTGAATTTGGGGCTGGTGAGTAGAGGAAGCTGCTTGACTGATCGCGGATAGTCGCACTCGTGGGAGCGCCCTACGAGTTGGTCTTCGAACCCGAGCGCACAAACGATCTCGGTTGCGCTTGCGATCAGTGAAACGATGCGGTGTTGTTTCATCAGGATTGTATAGCCTAACGTCTGTGAATGCCGAACGAGGTTCGTCTCCTGTGATGACGAACGACTAATATTCGCGCGCGGTCCTCAACCACGCGAAAGAGAAAATGATAAGGAAATCTGTTGAGATTCACGCGCCTGAGGTCCCGCTCGCGAACGCGATAAGATTCAGGAGACTCGGCTGCCTTCTGGAAAAAGAACTGCAGCTCAGCATAGAACTCGTCTGCCAGTTCTGGCCCTGCTACATGCTCGTAGTAATCCATGATCCGCGAGATATCCGATGCAACCTGCTTGTGGAATTGCAGGCGCATCAGCTACGCCGACTCTGGATTTGAGCATCCAATTGCGCCAAGGAAATAATCTGATCGGGATTCGAATCGATCTCCGCATCGCGCCGCAACGCTTCGGCAACGCCTTCATCTTCGTCGAACAAGACGGGCGGAAGAGACTCGAGAAGATTCGTTGCCAAAGTCGCTCGTTCCTTCTCGGGCAAGCTGAGCGCGAGTTTCTCTATTTCAACTATCGTGGCCATAAGCGAAGGATACCTCTCTGGATGCTGCTCGAACAAACGAGCCGGCCCACCAATATTATGCCTTAGTATAGATCTCCGCTCCCGCCTGCTTGAACTCTTCAGCCTTCTCCTTCAAGCCGCTTTCGAGCGCGACGACTTCGCTCAGATTCTGCTGTGCCGCGTACTCCCTCACTTCTTGCGTTATCTTCATCGAGCAGAAGTGCGGCCCACACATCGAACAGAAGTGCGCGAGCTTGGCGCCTTCCTGCGGCAAGGTCTCGTCGTGATACTGCTGAGCAAGCTCCGGGTCGAGTGCCAGATTGAACTGGTCCTCCCACCTGAATTCGAAACGAGCTTTTGACAAAGCATTGTCCCAGTACTGAGCGCCCGGATGACCCTTGGCCAAATCAGCGGCATGCGCAGCGATCTTGTAAGCGATCACACCATCCTTAACGTCCTGCCGGTCGGGTAGCCCGAGATGCTCTTTGGGCGTGACGTAACAAAGCATCGCGGTCCCGAACCATCCGATCATCGCCGCTCCGATCGCCGAAGTAATGTGATCGTAGCCTGGCGCAACATCGGTCACCAGCGGACCAAGCGTGTAGAACGGCGCTTCGCTGCAGACTTCGAGCTGCCGGCCTACGTTCTCTTTGATCAGGTGAATCGGCACGTGACCGGGGCCTTCGATCATCGTCTGGCAGTCCATCTCCCACGCGATCTTCGTCAGTTCTCCAAGCGTCTCAAGCTCGGCAAATTGAGCTTCATCGTTGGCGTCCGCGATCGAGCCGGGACGCAAGCCGTCGCCGAGGCTGAACGAAACATCGTAACCGCGCATGATCTCGCAGATGTCGCGAAAGCGCGTGTACAGGAAACTCTCTTCGTGATGCGCGAGACACCACTTCGCCATAATCGACCCGCCTCGCGAGACTATTCCGGTCGTTCGTTTCGCGGTCATCGGAATGTAGCGTAGCAGCACGCCAGCGTGAATCGTGAAGTAGTCGACGCCTTGCTCGGCTTGTTCGATCAACGTGTCGCGATAAATCTCCCACGTCAAAGCTTCAGCTTTGCCGTTGACCTTCTCGAGCGCCTGATAGATCGGGACGGTCCCAATCGGAACCGGCGAGTTGCGAATGATCCATTCGCGCGTCGTGTGAATGTTTCGTCCGGTCGAGAGATCCATCACCGTGTCCGAGCCCCACTTGATCGACCAGCGCATCTTTTCTACTTCTTCTTCTATCGAGGAAGCGACCGCGGAATTGCCGATGTTGGCGTTGATCTTCACCAGGAAGTTTCGCCCGATGATCATCGGTTCGCTTTCCGGATGATTGATGTTTGCCGGAATGATCGCACGACCGCGAGCAACCTCTTCTCTAACAAAGTCGGCGGTGATATGAGATGGAAGCTTTGCTCCGAACGACTGTCCCGGATGCTGAAAGTTGATGGAACTTCGATCACCGTTCTTCGCCGACTCGAACGCGCGAGTGCGCCCCAGGTTTTCGCGAATCGCGATGAACTCCATTTCAGGGGTCACGATGCCGCGTTTGGCGTAGTGCATCTGCGTTACCGCGTGTCCTTGCCTGGCTCTTAGCGGGCGTCGCTGAGCGCCGGGGAATGGCTCGAGGCGAGCGTTGTCTTTGAGCAGGGCATATTCGCGAGCGCCTTCGGTCAAGTAACCATCGTCTTGCGGAACGATGTCGCGGCCTTCGTACTCTTCGACATCACCGCGCGAGGTTATCCATTCACGGCGAAGCGCGGGCAGTCCATCGTGGACGCTGCAGTTCGCTTCCGGGTCGCCCCATGGTCCGCTGCTGTCGTATAAGCGAACCGGCGCGTTCTCTTCAATTTTGCCGTTCATGCCGCGCGTCACGTTCAGGTGCACTTCGCGCATTGGCACACGAATGTTCCTGGCGCTGCCTTCGACGTAGATTCTCGTTGAGTTGGGGAATTGAAAAGTGCTTTCTGCGTGTGGTTCTGAATCTTTTCGAGCTGTCATTATCGTCTCCCTTCGACGGCATTACCCGTATCAGGTTCAAGGGGTCTCCCGATTGGGACTCTCAGCCCGCCGTTTGGCGAAGCTCCCCCGGAAAATTTGATCCGTAATGCGTGAGAAGCGATTCGTGACCGGATCGTTCTCACGCCGTAACGGCAGCCTACAAATCACTCAAACAAATCATCAACCGGCATCGACCAACCAGGCAGTGCTGCTCCTGCGTCGGCAACTTGACCGCGATGAAACACTCTCGGGTTTTCAGGATCGTCGGAGACGTAGGACTTGATGACTTCTTCTACGAGCACGTCGACATCCCAAACGACCAGTGTGCCGGCCGCGAAATAGTCGGCGCGTTTCTCTGCCATCGCTCTCTCGGCTCGGCGTCCATAGTCTCCTTCGCTTCGTACTTCTACGGCGAAGATTGGCGCCCCTTCAAGGAACTTGGCGCCCGAGCGCGGCCCAACATAAAACGCGGCATCGGGGCTGAAGGATCTGCGATTGGGCAGATTGACGGTGAATCCCACATTGTCACTATATGCGCGACCCGTTTTTGTGCGACGCGCAAAGGCGCGCAAGCTGACGAAAATCTCTCCGGCCGCGGCCCCGGGCATGTCTCCAGTTGGGCTCATAAGCACCAATTCTCCGTTCACAATCTCGGCCTTACCGTCCTCCGGGACGTGATAAAGGTCGTCGATTGTAGCTTCAGTTCGTGTGCTCATAGCATCCTGTACCCAAGTCATTATCAGGCGCCGTTTTACTTTCTTATATGCCGAGATTATAGCGCAGACATCAGATCAATGCACCGGCGAGATCGAGAGCGCTTATGCAGGCTGACTCTCTCGCGTCGTAACCCTGTTAAAGAGAGGTCTCGTGATCGCGATGATCGCGAATGCGACCACCACGCCCGCGACGACGTCGACCACATAGTGATACCGAAGATAGACGGTGGAAAGAACGATCCCGGCGCCGAACGGCAGAAGCCACCAGAAAGTCCGGCGATGGAACTTCCTGGCGTAGTAAAGCACCAGCAGTGTCAATTCAGTATGACCGCTGGGGAAACAATCGCGAGTGATACCTTCGGCGCTGTCCAGCATCCGGCGCACCGGTTGAAAAAATAAAAGCCCCGTCAACGGTGTTGTCTGCGCTTCTGATATCGAGGGAAGAAAGCGCGGCCCAATCGCCGGCACCGCAATGTATCCCAGATAAGAAACATAAAAGCCCACCACTACGACGAACACAAAGAAGTGAAACCTCTCAAGGCTGTCTGTCTTCCAGAGTACAACTCCGAGAACGAGCGGCAGAAAGTAATAAGTCGAATAAGTAAGCTGAAGCGCTTCGGTCAGTGGCGGCCACGTGAACTGCTCCAACCACACTGTAGGATGCACTCCGAAGATTCGATGATCAATCGCGGCGAGCACAGAGTCGAAGTCGCGCGGATGTATGCGAGGGATCAAATATGTGAGTTCTTTGTATGTGAGCCCCATCAATGCAACCGGGTACCAGCCGTGTACAAAAGAGGAGACGGGCGGAGGGGAAGACGGGGCGATAGGGAGACGGGGTGACGGGGAGAGGGGGCGATCCAGCTTTGCGATCAATACAACCACCGCGACGATGGCGGCGTGTCCCACGCATAACCATACCCAGAATTCAATCCTGGAACTGAAGATCAGAATGAGGAGCGCGATGAGCGCAAGATAGGCAAAAACAACCTTGTCAGCGAGAGTGAGCTTCAACAGGTCGCCCCGTCGATTCGTCGCCCCGTCTCCCTGTCGCGCGGTCTCCCCGTCGTCCGCTCCCGCGTTCACAGCCAGGCCTCGCGTTTGTACCACGCGAGTGTTTCGCGAAGCCCCTCTTCGAGCGGCACTCGAGGCTCATAGCCAAGCTCACTTTTTGCGCGCTCGATCGAGCACGACCAACAGGTCTGCGAAAGGTCGGTCACCTTGTCGCGATTGATCACCGGCGGCTTGCCTAAAAGGGCGGCCGCGGTCTCGGCGATATATGCGACTCCGTAAGCAACGGATTTCGGGATCGCGATTTCACGAGCGCGTTTGTGCATCAGCGCGGCAATGAGATCCGCGACCGCCCGCATTGAGTAATCGTCATCGCTAGATATGAAGTATGTGCGGCCAATCGAGGCTTCGTGTTCGCCGGCGAGAATGATCCCTTCCACAAGATCGCGCACGTGAATCAGGCTCACTCGTTTATCGCGCCGCCCGATCATTGGAAAGAATCCGCCCTTAACTGCTTTGAAAAACTCGAAGATTCCGTAGTCACGCGGACCGTAGACCGCGGGAGGGCGAACGATTGTGACGGGCAACAGATCGCGCGCAACGTTCACCGCCTCTTCAGCCGCAAGCTTGCTGCGGCCGTACGGGGTGATTGGCGCCGGCGGAGTGTTTTCGTTTACCGGCTTGTCGTCAATTCCGGGACCTACGGCCGCAAGCGAGCTAACGTAGACAAATCTCTTTATCCGATCGCGTCGCTTGACGGCTTCGGCGAGTATTGCCTCGGTCCCCTTGTGATTGGTCGCGAAATAGTCTTCAGGTCGCCGCGCGAATGTAGTTCCGGCCACGTGATAAATTGTATCTACGCCGTCCAGCGCCTCATCCCAGTTGGTTGAATCGTCCAATCCTCCATAAGCGAATTCGATCTTCGGATCTTTCAGGTATCGAAGGTTGCTCGACTCGCGCGCGAGGCAACGAACGGTGTTGTCTCTTTCGATGAGGAGATCGACAAGGTGGCTTCCGACAAAGCCGGTGCCTCCGGTTACAAAGATGCTTGGATGTTTTTCAGACATCGTGTTGAGGTTCGCGAGTGATGATAGCAGAACCACCTTCGTCGCGCAGCCGGTGAATGGCAAGAGCATTCAAGCGACTAAAGCTTGTGGAACCTTTGATTCGTCCGTGCGTGCTCATTGTTGAAACCACTCCGTGATTCACAAGGAGGTTCCAATGACAAAGAGGCTGACCTTGCTCACTATTCATGTTTTCGCGCTCGTTTTTCTGCTGTCGCTCAACGCGGCCGCTCAGGATCGGGACAAGCTTCAAAAAGAAATTGAATCGTTGCGTGAGCAGTTGAAGGTGAAGGAAGACGAGTTGCTCGCGCCTTCGGCAGAAGATCGCGCGCGTTTTGCGGAGTTCCTCAGCCAGCGCGATACCGGAATCGCGCGATTGATGCCGCGCGAGAAATACCGTGACAAATTGACCATTCGCGAAGGCGGCGCCTACTACTCGTTTACCCGGCAGAGCAACAGCTACGATGGTGATCCGCAAATCGGACTGGAGCAGGGAATTCTCAGCACTGGATTTATGGGAGCCGATTTTGGGTTTCTCACGTCACTGGGAGACGCGCCTTTAGAACAAGTCGGTCTCGCTTCACAAGCCGTTGCTTATCTGGCTGAGTTCGTCGCGCCCGCGCCCGAGCCATCAGCGCGTGAGCAGCAACGCCGAACCGGCGCGGGGTTCATAGAGGCGGGTCATCCCTATAGGCGCTCTCTGCCGGCTGTGATCGATCATACGTACGTAGTTCGCAGCATAAGCTATGATCGCTTTGATGTACTGGTTGCTTTCAGAGTGGTGCGCAAGGACACGGACGGCAGCTTGATTCTTCTGTGGAAGAAGCTGAAAGAATTCCCCACACCGATCCTTATCCGCCAGTAAGCACAGCGATAAGGAACGCAAAGAGTGATTCGCGCTTCATCTGTTGGCTGCGTGATGATCCAGATAATCGAGCAGCACGTTTGACATGACTTTCACGCCGACAACAAGGCTCTCTTCGTCTACGTCGAAGTCCGCAGTGTGCCATTGGGGCATCAGTCCTTTAGACTTGTTCGCGATTCCCAGAAAGTAAAAGAACCCGGGGATGACCTTCTGATAGAGAGAGAAGTCTTCGGCGGGCATGAAAGGTTTGGGAGAGACTACGTTGGCGTCTCCGACTATTCGTCGAATCGTGGGCAGCGTTTCGTCAACCAGACGAGGGTCGTTGTAAGTCACCGGATTCGGGCTGTCGAATTGTAAATCGAAACTCGCCCCATAAGCAGAAGTCACACTCGCAAGCGTCTGGCGCATCATCTCTTGTGATCGCGTGCGCACCTCTTCACTCATCGTTCTCATAGTGCCTTCCATCTTCACTTCGCCGGCGATGATGTTATGACGATCTCCACCGTTAATTGTGCCGATTGTGATAACCAGCGGTTCGAGCGGATCGGTGCGACGACTCCGAATCGTCTGAATAGCGGTGACACATTCGGCGGCTACGACAACCGCGTCAACGCCGAGCTGCGGCTGTGCGCCGTGAGACTTCTTGCCTCGAATCGTTATCGCGAATCGATCTGAAGAAGCCATCGCAGGGCCTGAGTGATAAGCGATCTGCCCGACTTCGAACGCCCCGGTGTGCAAGCCAAAGATCGCCGACGGGCGCGGATTCTCGAGCGCGCCTTCTTTGATCATGAACGCAGCGCCGCCTTCTTCGCCCGCGGGTGCGCCTTCTTCGGCGGGTTGAAAGATGAACTTGATCGAGCCCGAAATCTGATCACGCATTTTGCTCAACACTTCGGCGACGCCAAGCTGTATCGTGGTGTGAACGTCGTGACCGCAGGCGTGTTTGACGCCCGGTACCAGCGACTTGTAAGGCACGTCGATAGTTTCTTGAATCGGCAGCGCGTCCATATCGGCCCGCACGGCGACAACCGGTCCGGGCTTGGAACCTTTCAGCAACGCTACGACCCCGTACTTGCCGACACCGGTCTTAACATCATCCAGCCCCATTTCCCGCAATCTTTCGGCGACGAGCCGCGACGTTCGTTCTTCTCGATTGGAGAGTTCCGGGTGCATGTGAAAGTCTCGACGCTGCTCGACCATCTTTGCTCGAAGGGCTTCGGCGGCTTGAGTTATTTGTTGATCTCTAGTGGGCGCGGGCTTACGAACCGCAAACGAGATCTGTGTCAGCGCGAGTATGAATGCAACAGCGATTACTAACTTGTGTTTCATTGATGGTCTCCAAAATTCCGGCAAGTATTCATCCCAACAGCGAGCGGAGAATATTGGTTTCATCCCAGAGAGGTCAAGTCTCTCCAATCGCGTAGTGAGGTCCCGCGGTGTTGCTCGCTGCAACGCCGCCAACAAATCCTTGGCGATCTTTGCGGTCCTTAGCGTCTTTGCGCGAAAGGTATTTCCTTACAGAGCGTACATCTCACTGATCTCCGAATGACGACAGGCGGCTTGCTTGATTAGGAGTACTAACGGCGGTACTATCGACCCGCTTTTTAGTACGGCAATTCATGGCAAGGCGCACTAAATGCTCGTCAACCACAATGCAACAGTCGATTATCCATATCGCTTTGGTGGTTCGTGATTACGACGAAGCCATCGCCTTCTTTTGCCACAAACTTCATTTCACGCTGCTCGAAGATTCTTATCAGCCCGAGCAGGATAAGCGTTGGGTTGTCGTAGCTCCTCGAGGATCGAACGGTACGAGCCTCTTGTTGGCGCGCGCGGCCACGCCTGAGCAGAGTCGTTTATTGGCAAACAGACGGGAGGGCGAGTATTCCTGTTCCTGCGAACGGATGACTTCCGGCGGGATTACAATGAAATGCTTGCGGCGGGGATCAAATTTGCTCGAGCCCCAAAGACTGAACCTTACGGAACGGTAGCTGTCTTCGAAGATCTGTATGGGAATCTTTGGGATCTGATCGGCCCCGCCAGCCCATAGGCAGACATTAGTATTTCCGTGCTGGTCAGCTACGCGTTGCAACCGAAAAACTACGAAGGAGAAACCAAATGTCTTCTCAGAATCCCAACCTCGACAAGATAGAACACATTGTTGTGTTGATGATGGAGAATCGCTCTTTCGATAATGTTCTGGGCCGGTTGTATCCCGCCAACCCGAACTTTAACGGCGTCAATGACTCGATGAGTAATCCCAGACCCGACGGTGAGCCGGCTTATGTTATGGCAGGAACGGACATGACCGCCCCTTACCCTGATCCCAACGAGCCGTACGACCACGTCTATATGCAGATGTTCAACCCGCTGTGTCCTCCCAGTGACCCACCGTGTCCGCCGCCATGTCCTATTCCGCTCACCACTGCGACGCCCGGTATGCAGGGCTTCTTCAACGATTATGTGAATGCTATCAGTCAGGCAAACAGCGACGCTCAGAAAAAGGGGCACCCGCCTTTCGATGTTAAACCCCGCGTTATCATGAACTGCTTCGAGCCATGTTCGCTGCCGGTCATCAACGGATTGGCTCAAGCCTACGCCGTCTGTGATAACTGGTACAGTTCCGTTCCTACGCAGACTTTTCCGAATCGCTCTTTCGTTCACGCGGCGACCTCCAGCGGGAATGTTTATAACAGTTGGGGTGAGCACTTCTGGGACAAGGGCATCTTCATCAACGACACTCCTACTATCTACAACCTTCTGGAAGCCCAAAAGATCAGTTGGAAGATTTATCACGGCGGTCCATTACTATTGTGCAACGCGTTGTACGGGCAGAGGCACCTGTGGGAGTTTCTGTTTGATTTGGAAAAGCCGCGCTTCTTTCCGCTTCAGTCCGGCGATTATTCGTCTCATCCTGATTCGCAAGCAAATCAGTTTCTCGCCGATGTGAAGGCGGGCACGCTGCCCGCGTACACATTCATCGAGCCGAACATGATTTGTAGCGAGAAATACGGACCTGAAAATGATATGCATCCCGCCTTTGCGATCGTCGACACCGGCGCACCTACAAACGCGCTGTACGGCGAAAAACTGATTCATGACGTCTACACGGCTTTGCGTGAGAGCGATTACTGGGAGAAGACGCTGTTGATCATCACTTTCGACGAGCATGGCGGATGTTTCGATCATCAGGCGCCGCCTGGGGCAGTTTCTCCCGACGGTGTTGTGATTAAGGCCAATAAAAAATGCGATGGGCAGGGTAGCAATTTTGACTTCAAGAGGCTCGGCGTCCGAGTTCCGGCAGTTCTGGTTTCGCCGTGGATCGAACAGGGAACAATCTGCAACACCCAATTCGACCACACTTCGGTAATCAGAACCGCGTCGAAGAAATGGCTGAACGGAGCACATCTGACCAACCGGGATGCCAACGCGACTGACGTGAGTGGAGTGCTGACTCTACCAAATGCCCGGACTGATGCGCCCGTAATTACGCCGAACACGCCGCCCCCCTTTACCGGCTGTGGGAGTGAGCTGCTTTCGGATTTGCATCGGGATATGCTGGTGGCAGCGGCGATGTTGATCGCCCGAAACGCCGATCGGTACATTCACCTCGGCTCGCTAAAGACCCGCCAGGAAATCATCGCCGCGCTTGATAGATGGGGAGAGAAGTTACGCGCGTCGTAGAAGACGTGAGGCTCCATAATGATGTTCACGAAGCGTCTTCGCGACGGAGTCCGGCACGGAAGAATCAGATGCAGCGTTCGCATCTGGACACGGCCTCACGTAAAGGTCGGCGGTCGCTACCCTATGGACGAGGGGCATATCGTCGTGGATTCGATTTCGCCGATTAGCATCAAAGATGTAACCCCGGATCTGGCCCGCGAATCAGGGTTCGCGAGCGTGGATGATTTGCTGCAGATCGCGCACCACGGCAGCGGCGACAACGTGTACCTGGTTCGGTTCCATTACATGCCTCCTGGCGCGGTGGAGTACATCGAGGTAGAGACATCGCCAGAGGATGGTTCGGGATAAAGAATGGCGGATCACGACGGTTCACCCGTTACAAACCGGGGTTCATTCCAGGTAGTGGTTCAGTCTATCGCGTCGACGCAATCAACCGCTGATTCTCGCCGCCTTCGGCGCGCTGATCCGCGCAGATCAGCGAAATGCAGTCAGCGAAGATCAGCGGTTAATCTTTCATTGGGGAATTATATACATAAGTGCTCTCGCTGAACGTATGCAACGTTTAGCCTTTGTTCATTGCAATAAATTCGCCGACCGGCTCTAGGTAACGAATGACTTTGCCGAGCCGGGCAGCGTACTCAATCTCGCTCCGTGTTGATTCACCGATATAGCCGCCGACATTCAAGATTAGAACCTCGTCGGCTAAATCGATTTTTCGCTTATGCAACTCATCAAGCATTTGCTTTGTTTCTTCGCCGATCCATTCGCCGCCGTGATCGGGTGGCCCCTGTCGCCAGACACCGACCGACAGAACGATGTGGCCCTTCAGGGTTTCGGCCCATCCCTGATCGAAGAAAGCATTCATGAAGCGCGTTGAACCGCAGAGGCAAACTATGGTAGGCATTGGTACGAAATTTCCAGTCGTTAAAACTCGTCTTTCGCTCATTGTTTCTCCTTCTTTCGCTTCTTGGATTGTTTCCGTGGCTTGTTCTTCGATTTCGGCTTATAGGCCAAAACCACATCGGTTATCTTGTCGAGGATTTCAGGAGTCGATTTCTTCATTGAGTCAACTCCTTGTAGGTGATTCGACGGCCCGCCGTGGCGTCAACGAAGCTGTTCAACCTGACCAACGAATGATGCTTTACGTTGCCCTCGTTCAACCGGAAGGTGAACTCGTCAACGTAGCGCCCAAGATGCTTTTCGCTCGCGTGATGATACACGCCGTAGAATCCGCGCTTCATCACGGCCCACACGCTCTCAATGCTGTTCGTGTTCACCGGGCCGCGTCCGAACACGCCCGCGCTATGGTTCACGCTGCGATGCTTGAACAGAAGCCCGTCAAGGCCGCTGAAGGCTTTGTGTTCGTCAGTGTAGAGGGTAGAGCCGACTTCGACGTTATCGAAGATCGCTTGCTGAACGGTGCCAAGATCGTTGCCCTCAATCGTGAACGCTTTGGTGTTGCCGCCGCGCTCGCGCATTCCCAGAACGGAGATTTTGCCAACGGAACCACGGCCCTGTTTCAGCTTTTTGTTCTCGTGCTTGTTGCCCTCTTTGCCGCCTATGAACGTCTCGTCTACTTCGACAAAGCCGCGCAACTTCTCAATGTCTTTGCCGCACGCCTCGCGCAAGCGTTGCAGCACGAACCAAGCCGACTTCTGGGTTATGCCAATCTCTTTGCTCAGTTGCAGGGAACTGATGCCCTTGCGGGCCGTGACAAGGAGATACATCGCGTAAATCCATTTGTGCAGAGGAACGTGAGAGCGGCCAAAGATCGTGCCAGTTCGAACAGTAAACTTGAACTTCGCGCAAGCGTTACACGAATAGAATCCGTCTTTGCGGGCGGTGATTCGTTCGCCGCTTCCGCACTTCGGACACTTGACCCCGTTCGGCCACAGACGGCTTTCAAGATAGAGCCGCGCTGCGGTTTCATCGGGAAACAGCTTGAACAATTCGAAGGTGGATATTGTGCTTTTCATAGACTGATTCTACTCGAAAACGGTGGAGCAGTCAAGTATATAATTCCCTTTCATTGGAGTTTGAAAGAATCAGACTGAACCGAGTGCGTCCGTCCCTCTGCTTGTAAGGGACTAAAGGGGAGAATCTAAAAAATGGACATCAAGAGAGGTGGCTCACAGCCTTCCGGCAAAGGACCAGTCGAGTACTTCACCGGTATGGCACGCATTGACCCGCTGTTCCAGGCGCCCGATCCGGCGCGCGTTCTGGGCGTCAGTGTCACGTTCGAGCCCGGCGCTCGGACAGCGTGGCACACTCATCCATTAGGGCAGACCCTGATCGTCACATCGGGATGTGGCTGGGTACAAAGCGAGGGCGGCCCGAAAAAGGAAATTCGGCCGGGCGATGTAGTTTGGTGCCCGCCCGGCGAGAAGCACTGGCACGGAGCAACGTCGTCCACGGCTATGACGCACATCGCCATTCTCGAACACCTTGACGGCATGACCGTCGACTGGATGGAAAGAGTCACCGACGAAGAATACCAGGCCTGATCAATGCCGTAGCGCTTTGCGAGCTTTGCGGTCTCTGGAGACTTTGCGTGGATGAATTAATACGTTAGCGCAAAGATCGCCAGGGACCGCGAAGGTCGCAAAGTTCAAGCAACAAAGATTACGCGCACCCTGAGCCGCTGTCGTTTCTGACACTCCCCGTCCTTCAAGTTTACTTTCTCACCTCAACACTGTAATCCAAGTCGCGCCGACACAGGACGGCCCAGCATTCCGCCCTTCGGACCAGGTTGCAGGGCATCCGTTTCTTTTATCGATTGCCAATACGCCCCTTGACGATTGTCGATAAATATATTATTGATAGTCGATATAGGAAAGGTGGTGAATCATGTCAAACCGAACCTCGTCATCCGCCGCGCTGCCGATCGCGCACGTCGTGCTGCGGATCCTTATCGTCCTGAACTGGCTGGGGGGCGCCGCGATCCTCGCCCTGCTGGTTGTTATGACGAACGAGCCCTGGATCATGGCTGCTTTCAAACTCACTCCTTCGCCCGAGGCAGAGCGGCTGGTCATGGGCATGCGAGCAATTGCGGTGCTCGGCCTCGCCACGATCCCGCTGAACTACGCCGTCTTAAAACGGCTGCTCGCGGTCGTTGAGACGGTTCGCCGGGGCGACCCGTTCGTCGCTGCGAACGCGAACCGGTTGCAGGCGATCGCCTGGGTGCTGCTCGCGCTCAACCTTCTCAGCATTGTGATCGGCGCAATCGCCAGGACCGTTTCGACTCCGGCGCATCCGCTCAACGTAAACGCCAGCTTTTCGATCAGCGGCTGGCTTGCAGTACTCCTCGCGTTCCTGCTGGCCCGGGTGTTCGCGCAAGGCGCGCTCATGCGCGAAGACCTCGAAGGGACGGTGTGACATGGCGATCACCATCAAGCTCGACGACCTACTCCACGATCGAAGGATGACGCTGACCGAGCTCGCGGACCGGATCGGAATGGCGCTGGCCAACCTCTCCATCCTCAAGACCGGCAAGGCGCGCGCGATCCGCTTCTCCACGCTCGAAGCGATTTGCGAGGTGCTCGCTTGCCAGCCTGGCGACATTCTCATTTTTGAGCCTGAGGCAACAAAGCGCGAGCGACCGGCAATGGCGAGCAAACGGAGCGCAAGCCGATGAAACGCCCTGCTGAACGCGCACGCATTCACGTGGCGAGAGGCACAGACAAATCTAACCAGGAGAATATCAAATGAAACAAAACGTTATGTTAATCATCGCGTCCCTGCTCTCGATCCTCTTAGGCATGTTCCACCTTGCGGATGACATCGACCGCGGGATGTCACCGGGAGGGCTCTTAAACCTCGTTGCGGTAGTCATCTTCGTCGTCTGGCTGTTCGGAACGCTCGTGCTCGCCGAACGGCGATCGGGGTATATCATCATCCTCATCGCATCGCTCCTGGTGACGGGCCTCCCTGTCATCCACATGAGAGGAGTGGGAGTCGGCTTCGGGACTAACCGCAGCGGGGGTTTCTTCTTTATCTGGACACTCCTCGCGGTCGGCGTGACCGGGCTCTTCTCGGTCATCCTCTCGGTGCGCGGACTGTGGAGCCTGCGACGGGGCCAGCCCAAATAGTCCGACAGTAGTCCAACAACAGTCCAACAACCCGAACCCAGAAACGCCCGTCGCACGGCGCAGGTGACGGGCGCGGATCAGTTTCAACCCCGAAGGGGTTGCATCCACCAGCCCAAGGTTGCTGTTCTCAGCTGCCTTGGGAAACGTGGGAGAGGGGTTCCAACCCTGAAAGGGTTGCGGCCCACTCCTCGAATCGAAACACGCGGAGGAACCGATGCCTCAATCTCTATCAGCCATCTACATTCATCTGGTGTTCTCTACTAAAGAGCGCCGTCCCTTCTTGAAAAGACAGTGCTACGCGCGAGGCGATGCACGCCTACCTCGGCGGTATCTCAAAGACACTCGATTGTCCGCCGATCATTGTGGGCGGAATGGAGGATCACGTGCACATTCTCGCGCGCTTTGGGCGCACAATCACACAGGCGGATTGGGTCAAAGAGTTGAAACGCGTCTCAAACCTTTGGTTGAAGGAACAAGGACGAACTTATGCAGATTTCAAGTGGCAGGCTGGGTACTCTGCGTTCTCGGTGAGCCAATCAAATCTGTCGCGCGTCAAGGCTTATATCGCCAATCAGGATGAGCACCACAAGAAGCTCGATTTTCAGAGCGAGTTGCGCAAGCTGCTAAGCAGGCACAACGTGGAATGGGATGAGCGCTATGTGTGGGACTGAGACGCAACCGTGTTGGGGTTGTGCTATCACCGTCGAGGTCCCAGGTGTGCAACCCCGAAGGGGGTTGCAGCGACCAGCCCAAGGTTGCTGTACTCGGCTACCTTGGGAAACGGGGAGAAGGGGCCGAACCTGAAAGGGTTGCGGCTCACCGTTTTCTTCAATTAGTAGCGACAGCCGCAACCCCGTTGGGGTTGCGCTCCATCGCGCGCGAGGTCCCAAGGTAGCCGAGTACAGCAACCTTGGGCTGTAAGACACAATCCCTTTGGGATTGCGGCTAGTCTCATGACTCGATCAAGCTTTGCGCGTATTGCTGCAAAATCGCGACGAACTTATTAGCCCTGACATAACCGGAATACTCGGATCGTTCGGCTTCGGTAAGTTGGCCCTCAGTAGACCTCTCAGCGAGCTCGTCGATTCGCTCCTGAAGCTCAGGATCAGGGTCAAAACTGATCACTGCTTCAGCTGTTTCAGGAAGCACAATTTGCATTAGCGGGCGCACTCCGCGATCAAACGCTGCTATTTCGGAGGATGCATCCATAGCCAAACACTACCGCTCTTGATGAATCAGAACAAGCATCCGCAAACGAGGAAATAGTAGTGGCGTCGCTTGGCTCGCTGGTACTAGCTCTCTTACGATCACGATCGATGAAGACGTCAGGTACGAACTGATCGCCGCACCAACTTCAGCAGTTCGACGTTTGCTTGATCAAGTATAGTAACGGCGTTACTATTGGCACGCTTCAGTGTGGCCATTTCAAATACTGGGCCCTGATTGTGCAGCTTTGGTAATATTGTTACGGCAGACATAGACTATCTCCTGAGCGCAGCCAGGGACCGATTGGATTGAAACATATGATTAGGGTCGTTTCCAGAATCAAAGATAAGAGAATCAACGCGCAAAATGTGTTAGTCGAAATCTCCGTAGGGGAGTATATGGCCATTGCCCGAGAGATTATTAAGAAGAATGAATTTCAACGCAAAAGAGTAAAAGGCTCGCAAACAGTTTACTCGCTTCTCAAACGGGACATGCGCGACGGATGTACTATTCCGCCTATTGTTGTTGCCGTCAGAAGTGAGGAAATGGCAAATATTATCAACTCAGATGCCCTTACCGACGAACAGATAGTCGGACTTTTCCAGGCAAATAAGCTAATCATTCTAGATGGACTTCAACGAACTTACACGCTTCTCGATCTAATCAACGAATTAACAACTGCTGGTGACCGGGAGGTTCTGGACCGCGTCTTGGCCAATCTTCTCCGAGTCGAAATCTTTCTTGGTCTAAATAAGATCGGAATTCTCTATCGCATGCTAACGCTTAATACGGGCCAAACACCTATGACCGTACGGCATCAGATCGAAATTCTCTATTCCGATTATCACGATCATGAGTTCGATGGTATTAAGGTCTTTCGAGAGATAGATAGCAAGAACCCCCTGAACATTGGGGAGTACAAATTCAGTGAGGTAATTGAAGGATTCAACGCTTATTTAGACCGAGATGCTTTGCCTCTTACAAGATCAGACATACTAGAGAACATCAAAAACCTCGAGAGCCTTGCGGAAGAAAATAGTCCAGATCTATTCAAGGATTATCTATCGAGTTATAACAGGTTTGTTCTGAAGTTGAACGATCTGGCACCAGAATGGGAAGCCACCGTTGAAGATGTAACAAACGATGCCTCCAATACCGAAAAGGGAAACAAATTATTCGGAAAGAACGTCCTCCAAATTTTTTCTCGCCCACAAGTCCTTTCGGGATACGGAGCAGCCATAGGAAAATTGAAGGAGTTGGACAAAATAGGCGATTTTCAAGAAGTAGAAGCTCTTATTGATCGCCTTACGTTTGAAGGAGATCCCGGCGATGCCCTAAACGGTCTACTGAAAAAACTCTTGAGCATCCAACTAAACGCTAAGAAAATCGGAAGCGAGCAGCGATACTTCTTCACGTACTTTTTTAGGGAATTGTTCAATAACAATAGCGATTCCTATTTGAAAATCGATCAAGCTCTCGAAACCGGATTCAATAAATACCAATCATTAGTTTAGCGACGATGGCTTCACTACTTCGACGTGACGGTTCAAAGCTTGATCTCCCGCGAATCAACCGCGAAGAGAATACCTTCGTACTATCCGATGAAACAGGGAATTTCCTGTATCCGTTTCGCTACGCCCTTGATGTAGAAGCTGATGATGACACCTATCGAATCTTTAGGCTTTATCGGAAAGATGTTCGTAATGAAGATATTTACCAAGTCAAAGAACGGGGCATCGATCAACGCGTTGGATGGATTTTCCCTGTTACCGCACTGACCAGCACTGAGCATAGCCATTCATCAAACCGCCATTTTTTGAAGGTAGCTTTGAAAGCTTTCGAACTCCTTTTGGCAGATATTGAGATTCCCGAAGTCGAAGACTCCTCCGAGGATTTCTATGATAGATTCGAGTTTCTCCCTCCGGACATGGTTATCCTTTGTTTGTCTAACAAGGTAATTGGAGAGAGTCTGCCGCATTTTGCTATTGAGAAATTCTATCCCAGCTTGTACCGATTTGGCTTCACAGTAAAACCAACGAGTTCTCTTTCGGAATACTCCAGCGAAATCAACACGACTGTGGCTCTCCGAGAGATCTGTAGAAGTCTTACGGGAGAACGATTTCTGACAGAACTGTTTGGCGACCTCATTTATGAGAACCACCCCTTAATTCGCTTTCACGTTTTGTATCAAGTGATTGAAATCTGCCTCGACAAGATTCTCATAAAAGAACTCGAACGGCTAACACAAGACATCAAAGAGAAAACCATTTACGGACGGGAGATTCGAACTAAGTTCGAACATTTCGAGAGTGAAAAGAAACGGATTAACAAGCTTTTTAGTGAATACTATCCGCACAAAAACGAAGCCCTTCAAGCGGATCTCCAGTCATTCAGCCGATCTTTTCTCGCTGCGATCGGTCGGAATGTGGATGGCAATCTTGGGTTTGCCGACATTCTTTACCTGGTTAGAAACGCAATTGTTCATGACTACCGAAACACCGGGGCTGGCAGTGAACCCTTATTGGCTGTTAATGAGATTCTTTCGCATTTCCTGTGCGATCTGGTAGTGCGATACAGCGAAGAGATTCCACGTAATGAGTCCGCTGCGGCCGAAGCCGCAATAGCAAAAGCCGTCATAGAAGAAAAAGCAACAGTCGCCGAAGAAGTCCCCGTGGAAGGAGGAATCGTAGGAAAAGAGAGCGTGAGTGAAGTGCCCACGGAAGAAGCTGCCTCCGGCGAATCGAAACCTAAGCAGAGGGATACGTGAAAACTACCTAAGCAAGAGAAATCAAGAAAGGCGCGAGATAATATGATCAAAAGCAATCCCACCGAATCAATTCTGGCCAGGTATTCAACCGGCACGAGGTCGTCAGCTCAACCTGAGACGGCACGCAATTCAATGTGTGCGATTTTACACGTACTTTTGCGGTCGCATTTCATCGCCGTAGCGCTGTTCATCCTGATGGCGTGCTCAAGCGGGTTTGCGGCGGGGCAACAGAACTCCATTGCTGGGCATTGGGAGGGGGCTATTAAGTTGCCGAGCGGTGAGCTGAAGCTTAGCGTCGAGTTCACTGACGCTGCCGGGAAGCTCTCGGCCACTATCACTATTCCTCAGCAGGGCGCTAAAGATATGCCGCTGTCCGATGTGGCATTCATCAAGAGTCCCAGCAACAGTCCCAACGATAGTGCCAATAACGGCGAAGTGTCTTTTTCTCTTGCGGGCATCCCGGGTGATCCCAAGTTTAAGGGCAAGCTCTCCGCTGATGGCCAGAAGATCGAAGGCACGTTCTCTCAAGGCGGAGGTAATCTGGATTGCTACCTTGAACGCAAGGGCGATCCGGTGGCTAAGGCGAAAGAAGCGCTCGTTGGGTTTGACGACGTAGCCACCGATGCGATGAAGAAGTTTGAAGTGCCCGGGATGGCTATCGCTATCGTCAAAGGCAAAGAGATCGTCTACGCCAAAGGCTTTGGCTTCCGCGATGTAGAAAAGCAGTTGCCAGTCACCGCCGATACTCTGTTTGCCATTGGGTCTTCAAGCAAGGCCTTTACGACTTTCGTGCTCGGGACGCTGGTCGACGAAGGCAAGATTGAGTGGGAGAAGCCGGTCCGCAATTACATTTCATGGTTCAAACTCTATGACCCTTCGATGACCGAACACTTGACCGTGCGCGATCTGGTCACTCATCGGTCCGGGCTGCCGAGGCATGATTTGGTTTGGTATAACAACTTCGAATCGACCCGCGAACAATTCGTTCGTAAGCTCGCTTACCTGGAGCCGAGCGCCGATCTGCGCGAGAAGTTTCAATACAACAACCTGATGTTTCTGACCGCCGGGTACCTGACCGAAGTCATCACCGGCAAGACCTGGGAAGAGGCCGTGCGCGCGCGCGTCTTCGATCCGCTGGGGATGAAACGCTCCAACTTCTCGGTGACGGATATGCAGAAGGACAGCGACTTCGCGCAGCCATACGGGAAGAAAGAAAGCAAGATCGAAAAGCTGCCCTTTCGGCCGATCACTAATCTCGCGCCTGCCGGTTCGATCAAACTCGAGCGTTAATGAGATGGCTCGCTGGGTGACGGTTCATCTGAACGGCGGCAAATACAGCGATAAGAACGGCGACAAGAAACTTGCCGCAGCTCCTACCGTTGACGACATGCACATCGCGCATATGGTCACCGGAGCGACTTCGCCTGAGGCCGAGATCACCGGCGGCGATTATGGAATGGGTTGGTTCGGGGACAACTATCGCGGGCATCGCCGAGTCGAGCACGGCGGGAACATCGACGGCTTCTCGGCTAATGTAGTGTTGTTTCCAAAAGATGATTTCGGAATAGTCGTTCTGACTAATTTGAACGGCACGCCGCTTAGGGATCTGATAGCGCAAGTCGTAGCTGACCGCTTGCTTGGATTGAAGTCGATGGACTGGATCAATCTCGGCGCAGCTCGCCGCGCGCTGGGTGAAAAAGACGCCAAGGAGGGTGCTAAGAAAAAAGCGGTCACACGCATTGCCGGAACCGTGCCCTCTCATAAGCTGGCCGAGTACGTTGGCGATTACGAGCATCCGGGCTATGGGATCTTGAAAGTGGTGCTGAATGGCGATCACCTGGAAACGACTTTCAACAGCATCGTGACGCCGCTCGAACATTGGCACTACGATACGTTCAATGGGGGCAAGGTCAAGGACGGTATTTTTGAAGATATGAAGTTCACGTTCCAGACCGACGTGAATGGTTTTATCTCGAGCGTGTCGGCGCCGTTCGAGGCCGCGGTGAAAGAGATCGTCTTTGTGAAGAAGCCCGATGCTCGGTTGTTCGATCCGGCGTTTCTGGCGCGCTTCGCGGGGGATTACAGCTTTCAAGGGCAAACCATCAGCGTCAGCATCAAAGGCACTGCGCTGGTCGCCAACGTGACGGGACAGCCGCAACTCGACCTGATGCCTTCAATCGGCGGAGACTTCGTGCTCAAACAAGTGCAGGTCGTGAGCATTCATTTTGTGAGTGATGATCAAGGCAAGGTGAGCGCTTTCGAACTTCGGCAGCCGGGCACGGTGCTGACTGCGAAACGCAGGTAGGAATGACGTGAGTTCCAGGTTCGGTTCCACTACATGCCACCGGGCGTGGTCGACTACGCCCGGGTGGAGATATCGCCGGAAGAATCCGTCGACTGACGGAAATCGGTGAACTGGGACTTCCGGCGATGAAAGATACTCCCGACTACACAGCCCCTGCGTTGGAGGGATTCGCCGGACTTTTAACACAGTCTCGTCAGTCGGTGGAGTTAAAACATCCGACCTACAGAACGGCTGCGGTTTCCTCCCTCTCCACGAATTAAGCTGGAAGAGCGAGATCCCAAACGCCGCCTTCCTCTCAAAGATCGTTGACTCTCGGGTTACAATTGAACTGATCCTAGAGATTGAAGCTACTACCCCTATCATCAACCCCATCAGGTCATCAACCGGCTCAATTTGATTGCGCTCCCAAAGGAGGACTAATGAGAACTCTCTGCATTTCACTCCAGATACTTCTGGTCATTTTGAGTTGTGGCTGCCAGAGACTAGTTGCGGACGTACAAACATTACCTGAAGTGACCGGCGTTGTTACTGAAGAGACAAAGGAGCGCGTGCATATTCACAATAGTGCTAATCTCCTGTTGTTGGCGGGTGAGTTTGCTCGTCTCGAGGAGATGGCTAAAGAGTTTAGAATCTCAAAGGCAACTTATTACGATGGAAATTGGAAGTTGACTTCATTCTATCTTGGTGTGTCGGAACCCGCCAATGATGAGGCCGGTGCTGAATGGGACCAGCTTTTAGGTAAGCTGAAGACATGGGCTAAAGAGAATCCTAATTCGGTCACGGCCCGCGTTGCTCTCGCTGAAGCGCTAGCCGGATATGCCTGGAAGGCTCGCGGACCGTCCTGGTCGCATGATGTGACTGAGGAAGGATCGAGATTAATGAATGAGAGACTGTCACAAAGCTGGCAAGTATTAGTGGAAGCAAGATCCCTTTCAACGAAGTGTCCCGGGTGGTGGGCTACGGCACAAAAGGTGGCTTTAGGTCAGGGCTGGGGCCGTGCACGTTACGACGAATTATTCCAGGATGCGATTAGATTTGAGCCAACTTATATTATGTACCACTATCGCAAGGCTCTTTATCTCCAACCAAGATGGTATGGAGAAGAAGGCGAGTTCGGTAGATTTCTTGAGAGTGTTGCTAACAACATCGGGGGAGAAGAAGGAAACATTCTCTACGCTAGAATAATATGGAACCTTGAGTTTATGCGCTTTGACAAGGAGTTTCTTCAAGCCCCAGGAGTCTCGTGGCTAAGGGCTAAACAAGGGTTTGGAGCTTTAATAAACAAATATCCTGATTCCTTATCGATTAAGAGTGAGTATTGTTTGCTCTCCCGCCTGGCGCGGGACAGAGGTCAAATGAAGGAGTTATTTGCCCAGATTGGCGGCAGGATGGATATGCGTGTTTGGAGAGAGAATAAGGGGCGGTTTATTGAAGATCGAAAATGGGCATATCAGAACTAGAATCAGTATCACGGACCAAAGAGAGCAGGATCGTAGTGCCTTTCAATTTCTTTGATTCGTAACCGAACACACTAAGCGCGCGTTGATAGCTTGACACTCAGGAACCTCCCGTGATCTTATCCGCGCTTATGGAAACTAAACTACTAAGCGGAAGAGTTCTGTCGGGCGGGGATAACAAAGCTAAGCCCCTTGCCAACGTCTCTGTCACTGTCTACGAAGCAACGGCGCAGCAGCCCACGATCGTTGATACCACGACGACCGGTGATGACGGCAGGTTCGACCTGGAAATGAAGAGCGAGAAATTCCATCGCATCTTCTATGCCGTCGCCACGGTCAGCCCGGAGGTCGAGCTCGTAACGATCATTGGTTCAGCCGAGGAGTACGGACCGAATGAGACCGTTTATCTCACCATCAACGAGCTGACTACCGTGGCGGCTGCTTTCTCGATGGCGCAATTCATACGGGACGGTGTCATCGGAGGCGATGCATTCGGTTTGCAGATCGCTTCGCTGATGAACGATAACCTCGTCGACAAGGCTCACGGCGTTCCGTCCGAGGTATTGCTTGAGCCGCCTAACGCCGATCAAACGAACACGCTGCGTTCGACGCGCTCGCTCGCGAATCTGATCGCGGCGTGTATCGACAATGTTCCGGATGCGGCTAAAAAGCTGTTTGAGTACACCACTCCACCTTACGGCGGCGACGCGCCAACGAACACGTTTGAAGCGATGTTCAACATAGCGCGCTACCCGGCCAACAACGTGATAGATATCTACAATTGGTCAAAAGCGGCTGAGACCTACTTGCCGGCGCTCGAAGCGTTTCCTGATGCGTGGACGCTTGCGGTCAAGGTCAACGACAGCGGTAATGACGATTTCCTTTTCGGAGGACCAGCTAACATCGCCTTCGACAAGAGAGGCTATGCCTGGATCACAAACAACGTTGTTCAAGGCACGCCTAACTCCGGAAAATTTGCGATCGTGCTAAAGCCCAACGGCAAGCCGGCGGACGGTAAGGCCACGACGCCCTGGGACGGTGAGCATGGCCCACCCAAATCGCCTCTGTTTGGAGGCGGACTACTTGGTGGTGGCTTCGGTGTAGCAATTGACCACGACCTGCGGGTGTGGTTGAGCAACTTCGGCTGGGGCACTGATCTTCCAGACGAGGGCAGCGTTTCGCTTTTCAACTTCGAGGGCAAAATAGAGTCTCAACCAGAGGGCATCACTGCGCACACAAACAGAGTACAGGGCATAGCCGTGGATGCGGGGAATAATGTGTGGATTGCGAGCAATAAGGAAGCACGGATAGTAGTTTACCCGGGCGGCGGAGTGGAGAAGTCAGTCTGGCTGCCGATCGCTGAGGGCTTTGGAGCGTTCGGCGTCGCTATCGCCAAAGATGGAACAAGCGCCTGGGTCACCGCCAGCAAAACCCTCTTCGAGTACACCCAAAGCAATGTCTCCAGATTCAGCTACGACAGCGGGACCAATCAACTGACTTGCGTATCTTCCGATAAGTTCGGCCTGGCGCTCAAGGGACTCTCAGTCGACTCGAACGGATATGTCTGGATACCTTCAGGCGGCGAAGATGCTTTGTACTTGCTTAGCCCTGATGGCGAGCACGTTGGTGACAAATATTCCGGAGGTGGAATCAACGGGCCCTGGGGCACCGCGATTGACGGCAACGACAACGTTTGGGTAGCCAACTTTGGCAAGATGTTGCCGGGTGACGTTTATGAGACTGCGGCTATCTCTCAACTGGCGGGAACCAATGAAGCGACCCGTCCACCCGGGTTCGCGATCGGGCAGGCGATCTCCCCACGGTCGGGCTATACGCTTCCCAGTGCGGGAGCCCCGGTGACATTGCATAATGGTGACCCACTTTATGGCAATGGAACCACTGGGTGCCCACCCAATCCAGGTCCGTCAACCATTCCAATGATGCGCCTCACGAGCGTGGTGATCGATCAAGCAGGGAATGTGTGGGCAGTCAATAACTGGAAACCTGACTTCGACGTCGATACGTCCCCATCCAACCCACAGTGCGGAAACCCGGGAGGCGATGGGATTGTGATATTTGTAGGTCTGGCAAAACCTCCGAAGAAAGCTTAGTGGGCTTTCGTGCTTTGCGGTCCTGGCGTAACTGTGCGGCTGAGAATTCTCAACGCAAAGACGCAAAGGACCGCAAAGCACGCAAAGACTTTAAAGACCCGCTTGCCGCCGAAAATCCCTCCGAGATATAGTAGCGCCCTCTCCCCAACGCTAGTTGCGTAGAAATCGCTTATCGTGTCGAGGAAAGCACATGGAAAACAGTTCTAGTTTACAGTCGGAGTCGAGCGCAAAGGACCGGCTCAATAACTGGATCGCCGTTTCCGTAGCCGTGCTTGCGGCCTTCATGGCTGTTACCAAGGTCAAGGACGACAATATCGTTCAAGCCATGTTGCAAGCAAAGTCTGATGCGGTTGATACCTGGTCGGAGTATCAATCAAAACGGATAAAGCATCATCTTACCGAGCTTGGGCGAGATCAAGCGTTAGCGCTCGGCTTAATAAACCCACAGGCGGCGGCCCAGTTGAACGAGCAGTCGAAGCACTATGAGTCTGAAATTGCCCGCTACGAAGCTGAGGAAACAGAGCTGCAGAAAAAAGCTAGAGCATTCGAGGCGCAGTACGACGCGCTGAACTATCGAGACGATCAGTTTGACCTTTCAGATGCTTTCCTATCCGTGTCGCTCGCGATGCTGGCGGTGACGGCGCTCACACGCAAGAAGGGTTTGCTGTTGGTGTCGCTGATATTCGGGGGCTTCGGCGTAGTGATGGGGTTGGGTGGCTTGATAGGTTGGAAGCTACACCCTGACTGGCTTACTAAACTGCTGTCCTGAGATTGTGAAGAAGCATTGCGAAGGGCAGGAACGATCATAGGAATCTCAGGTCGGGAAGAGTGGCTTGCCCCCGCGATTTTCCCTGCAACTAAAGGGAACATGAACTACAACGCAATGCTCGATATCGCGATAGAAGAAGCGCGATTGGGCCTGGCAGAGGGAGGAATCCCAATCGGCGCCGCGTTATTTGATAGCGAGGGAAATCTCCTGGGAAGAGGTCACAATCGACGAGTACAGGATAATGATCCTTCGGTGCACGGTGAGACTGACGCCTTTCGACGAGCAGGGCGGCAACCGAATTACCAGGATAAGATAATGGTCACGACCCTTGCGCCCTGCTGGTATTGCAGCGGGCTCATTCGCCAATTCAAAATAGGTACAGTAGTCGTTGGCGAGTCGAAGACTTTCCCAGGAGCGATCGATTGGCTGAGAGACAACGGCGTGACCGTCATAGATCTGGAATCAGATGAGTGTGTTGAAATGTTATCCGCATACATCCGAGAAAACCCCGAGGTCTGGAATGAAGACATTGGTGAGAATGAGCTCGAGGCTTGATACCGTTGCCTTTTTCGTCTTGATGATCTGCCTGTTCGGATTCGGTTCCGCGGCTTCCGAATCTCCCGCAGCCGAGTTGCAGGCTGTCACACCGCAAGATGCGTGCGCAACTACGATTCCTTCTTTCCGTGGCGATACTGAAGGATCCTGACTTTTTCCAACGTAACCAATCCCTCGCCCACCATCTCATCGATCACCGGCAACAAGCGGTCAATCTTATCGGCGCTGTCCACAATCTCGATGATGATCGGCAGGTCTTCCGAGAGCCGCAGAATCTTGGCAGTGTGTATGCGGCTTGCGGCTCCAAAGCCCATCAGTCCCCGCTGCATCGTTGCGCCCGCGACGCCCATCTCGCGAGCCTTGAGCACGATTGCTTCGTAAAGCGGCTGACCGTGCCAGCGGTCCGATTCGCCGATGAAGATGCGCAGAAGCTGGCCGTCCTCGGAAATTTTCATAGTGCCTCCAGTCTGAAAGCTATATTAATTGCGCGATTCGGACCCCTGCCCAAACCGCGGCGAGGCCCAGTAAAACGCTGGCCGATGCGTTGAGTGCGCCTCGCCACAATTCTCCGTCGCGCAGAAGTTCGTAGGTCTCAAACGAAAAACTCGAGAACGTAGTGTAGCCGCCCAGGATGCCGGTCAGCACGGCTACGCGAATTGTCGGAGATACAAGGGCGCGCGTGTCGAACCACTCTGCCAGGAACCCGATCATCAGACTGCCCGAGATGTTGATCACAAGATTGGCGTAAGGGAAGGTCGGCTGTCTGATCGCCGAGTAGATCAAGGTTGAAAGGGAATAGCGAAGCCCGGTCCCGAAGGCGCCGCCTGCAACCACCGCAAGGTATTTGACCAAAGTGATTCCTTCCCGGTGGGCGAAGGGGAAAAGAAAACTCCTACCTCGCCTCACCCGATCGTAAGCTAAGTAGGAGTCATTGACTGCGCCTGGCAGTGGTTAAGGGCGGACTCCACCGCCGCAGGATGAAAGCGTAGCACAGCTTTGCGTTCTTTGCGGTCCTTTGCGACTTTGCGTTGAGAATTTCTGAGCGCAAAGTCGCAAAGGACCGCAAAGAGCGCGAAGGGATTCGCTTACGAATTGACTCGTGCAGGGTGAAATGTTGTAATCGGCGATCCGAAGCACTAAGACAATCGATCTGTCTGACAAGAGGATAATCATGAAACGCATTGCCGCTACGTTTGTTTTTTCACTCTCGCTTCTCATAACCATTTGCCCGGCGCAACAGAAGCGCCCGATGACCTTCGACGATATGCTCGCGCTGAAGAGTGTCTCCGATGCGCAGATGTCGCCCGACGGCAAGTGGGTCGCTTACGTGGTCACTTCGGTTGACCTGAAGGAGAACGCAAACGACGCCGACGTGTGGCTGGTCTCCACCTCGGGCGGCGATCCTATTCGGTTGACTACGAGCAAGAAGAACGACAATCAGCCTCGATGGTCCCCGGATGGAAAACGCCTCGCGTTTGTTTCGGCCCGCGAAGAGAAGCCGCAGATCTTCTTGATCTCGCCCTTCGGCGGTGAAGCTACGAAACTCACAAACTCAAAGTCTGGAGTGCAATCGTTTCAGTGGTCCCCTGAAGGCAATCGCATAGCCTATGTCGCGCAAAACGATCTGACTCCGGAAGAGGAGCAGAAACAAAAAGACAAAGACGACTCGCAGGTGATCGACCAGAATTTCAGGTTCTCACGCTTGTGGGTTATCGATGTCCCCACTGGGAAGGCCAGCGAGTTGGTAAAGGGCGAGTTCACTGTGAGCGATCCGCAATGGTCGCCCGACGGCAAATCCATTGCGTTTGTAACGAACCCGACGCCAAAGGCGGACGACGGCAGTCTGACCGACATTTGGGTGCTCGATCTGGCCAACGCGACGAGCGGCGATGCTGATGTTGAGAAGAAGATTGCGGACCTCGAGAAAACGCTTGCTAGTCTGATGACGGACGGCGATCGCAACTATTTTCGAGTGATGGAAGTGCGAGGCCAAATCGCGGGGCTGCAGATCAAGACTAATCAGAACAGCGGACTACGGCGACTGGTTGACAACGAAGGCCCTGACAGTTCGCCGCGATGGTCGCCCGACGGAAAGCAGATCGCATACTTGAGCCGAGACTTGAAGAATGGCGAGATTGGTCAGCAGAGGCTCACGGTGATTGCGGCTCAAGGCGGGACCCCGCGTCAACTCACTTCAACGTTTGAATATCAGCCTGGCCCCGCGAGGTGGCAGACGGACGGACAGACCGTCTACTTCAATGCGGGTGTAAGATCGACAACACAGTTGTTCTCCGTTCCGGCGGCCGGCGGCGAGGCGAAACAGATTACCAACATCGCCGCGGTGATGGGGCAAGTAAGCTTCTCGAAGGACGGCACGATGTGCGCCTTCACAAAATCGGACTCCCAACATCCCGACGATGTTTTTGTGTCGAGAGGTCTGCCGGCTAAAGAGACCGTCAAGCTCACCGACCACAATCCGCAAGTGCGAGACTTCGCTCTTGGCTCGAGCGAAGTTGTACGCTGGAAAAGCAAGGATGGCGCGGAGATCGAAGGCATAGTCATCTATCCGGTCGGCTACGAAAAAGGCAAGCGCTATCCTACTGTCGCGCAGATACACGGCGGACCCGCGGGAGCCTGGACGCAGAGCTTTCCGGGTTCGTGGGGGAACTTCGGTCACGTCTGGTCGGGCAAGGGGTGGGTGGTCTTCTATCCAAACATTCGCGGCTCGTCGTCTTACGGCGAGAAGTTCCTTCTGTCGAACGTACGAGACTGGGGCGGCGGCGACTACCAGGACGTGCAGACCGGTCTGGATTATTTGATTGCGAGCGGCATCGCCGATTCAGATAAGCTCGCGCAAACGGGTTGGAGCTACGGCGGATACATGACCGCGTGGACGTTGACTCAAACCAATCGGTTCAAGGCGGTCGTTGTTGGAGCGGGGTTGACGGACATGTTCTCGATGTATTCGACCGATGACCTTCAGCGGATACTGGTAGCTTACTTTGGAGCCGAGCCCTGGAACGATGTCGAGGCCTATCGCCGCGCATCAGCGATGACATTCATCAAGCAGGCAAAGACACCGGCTCTGATCTTGCACGGCGGCTCGGATGTGCGAGTGCCGCCCAGCCAGGCACAGGAACTTTACATGGGGCTTCGACAGAACGGAGTGCCGGTCGAGATGGTGGTCTTCCCTCGCGAGCCTCACGGGCTGCGAGAGCCGCGTCATCGGCTCGACAAGATGCGTCGCGAGTATGCGTGGTGTTCGAGGTATGTGTTAGGTATAGAAATACCCGAGCCGGCGCCGTCGCACGATGATAAGACGAAACCGGACGACAAGCCTGAAAAGTGAGTTATCACACTCCTTCGCGTCTGCGGTTCTTTGCCGGGGTTCCCGTCACGTTTCGCTCATACCCACCTCGTGAGAGGTGGGTCGGTGATGCTGCGGCCTACAAAAGATCAGATGTGCATCGGCGTCTCGCTTTTCTTGCATACCCACTTCGTGAGAAGTGGGTCGGTGATGTTGCGGCCTGCGGTGTGCGCCATGTAGTCGCGAGCCAGACGGGCTACAACATCACATACCCACTTCTCACGAAGTGGGTATGCAGCACCTGAGCAATTCGTTGTAGGCAGCAACATCAAGACCCACCTCTGACGAGGTGGGTATGCGGGAAAACTGACGCACACCCCTTTGCCCAGCTTTGCGCGAACCAGAGACTTACCAAAGTTCAGTTTCGCTCAAGGCTCGCAAAGAACCGCAAAGACGCAAGGAACCGACGAGGCATTGATCATAATCTCAATACTCCGAGCAACCACAGAATAAGCACGATCGCCAGTATCACCAGAAGAATATGCGAACGCCCGCCCCACAGCGGATACCGGTTGTAGCGGTCGGCATAGGCCGGGTAGTAACGAGGCCCGCTCCAACTGAATATCCAAATCAGCGCCAAAATCAAAATCAATAAGAGCATTTCTTTTCCTCCTTCATTACCGCGCCCGCAGGTCGTAATCACAACTGCCAGCCGCTTGCTACCAATCGGAACTGCAATGTAGATGCCATGCTCGATTGAGCGTCTTTCCGGCGTTTCGCTCGATGTGTAAAAGTCTTCCTCGGACGTACTGACTCAATACAAGTCAATTATCTGCTTCACGAATTCCCGTTATTTCAAAACTGGCACATTGATTGCGCTTGATGTTGTCGGATTCTTATGCGGCGAGCGTTTTGTACCTAATCAGTTCAGACGTATCGCGAACATGTAATGTTTTCACTTACCAACTACAACAGCTCAAGTTCCGAGGGCAGGACAAAAGGCCCGAGAAGCCTGCCAGCCTTCTAAGGAGGATACTGAAATGTATGTGCGTAGATTCGCAATCATCGCGGTGACGCTTGTGGCATTAGCACTTGCCGGCGTTTCATTCGCGCAAACGGTGGAAGTTCGAAGTCTCGACCCGGAAACCCAGGTCGTGATGGTCAAGCGCCATACTCTCGCAATCAGGTACAAAGACAGCGATGACACGTCGGTGAATGTTATTGGAACCGCGCTCAATCCTCAGGCGATCGGTAAGGCGGAAGTGAAGAGAAAAGACGGGCGCACGCGGATCAAGCTGAAGATAAGGGATCTCGGGCATCCGCAGGCGCTGGGCGCCTACTATACGACATATATTCTTTGGGCGATCGCTCCTGAAGGACAGGCCGACAATCTGGCGGAGCTGCCGATAAAGAATGACTTCGAGATCGAGGTGACCACCGCGTTTCAAACCTTCGGTCTCATCATCACCGCCGAACCCCATTCCGCGGTCAAGCTTCCGAGCCCGGTCATTGTAGCTGAGAACACACTGCGACACGGGACTGACGGCGGCATCGAAGCCAGCCGCATCGACTACAGCGGCGACCCCGGCACTCTCTATGTTGTGTCGTCGCAGGACACGCCTCCCTTGAGCGCGGACTACAACACGCCGCTCCTGATATTGGGCGCTCGTCGATCGGTGCAGATTGCCAGACGCGCCGGCGCGCACCGATACGCGGAACCGGAACTGAGAGAAGCTGAGGTTAAGCTTGCGGCTCTCGAGCAGAGCTGGCCGCGGCGTCGGGATGATGAAAAGAAACTCAGCGGGCTTGCTCACGATGTTATGCGACTGGGAGAACGCGCGCGTGAGCTCTCGGTTGAGCGAATTGCGAAGGCGCGGCTCGACGACGAACGCCGCATCGCAAGCAGCACAATAGCGGCAGCACAGACCGATGCCGACCGCGCGCGCGACGAAGCGGAACGCGCAAGGCTGGAGGCAGCCGCCTCTCAGGATGCGGCTGCGCGAGCAGCGCGTGAAGCCGCCGAGGCCAATCGTCGAGGCGACCAGGCTCAAACCGAAGCTGAAAGAGCAAAAGCAAACGAGGATGCTGCGCGCGCGGAAGCTGAGCGTGCGCGCCTGGAAGCTGAGCGTGCGAAACAGGACAGGGACGAACTGCAGCAACGACTCTTCACCTCGATCTCGGCAATTTTGGAAACGAGACGTGAAGCGCGCGGCATGATTGTCAATCTTTCTGATGTTCTGTTCGACTTCAACCAGGCTTCGCTCAAGCCCGGTGCTCGTGAAAAACTCAGCAAGCTCGCGGGAATCCTGCTGGCGTATCCGGGCACTTATCACATGGAAATCGAAGGGCACACCGATGCCATTGGTTCGCAGGATTACAATCAAAAACTATCTGAGGACCGTGCTCAATCGGTCAGCAGTTATCTTCTTAGGGCCGGGTTGCCATCCGACAGAATCGTCGCCGTACACGGATTTGGTAAGCTGCGCCCGGTTGCAAGCAACGATACCCCGGAGGGTCGGCAGATGAATCGGCGAGTAGAGCTGGTAATCACCGATCTGGGCAATCGCTAAACGATAGGAGGATGCAATGACGCAGGAACAGAGAACGAATGAGCTTAGCGGTAAGACTGTTCGCTGGACGTGGACCGAAGGACCCACGAAGGGTACAACCAACGAGCATGTCTTTAATGAGGACGGCACGGTCACCTGGAGCGTGATCGAGGGTCCGTCGAAGGGCCGCTCTTCGACGGAAAAGGAGTATGCGGTATGGAAGATCACCGATGACGTGTTAGCCATGTCTTACCTCGCCCAGTCCGGCTACACGCTAACGGTGATTCTGAACTTCAGCGACAACAGCATGGCTGGATTCGCGTCCGGAGCTAAGGAATGGTATCCGATCAAGGGCACATTCCAACTCGTAAGCCAGGCGAGCACTCAGCCGCGCTAAAAGATAATCAAAGCGTCGACGCAAGTCAGAGCCGCGGGGGCGCCTCTGCGGGGGTTGCTTTCATCGCTTCGGCGCGGCTCGGGCGTAGACATTCGGAAGAAATGGCAGGTGGATTATGCAAGCGGCTCACTGGCGCAAAGCAAACAACTTAGGGCAACAACAAGAAAGGATGGAACTTTATGGGAAGCAAAGCAGGCGCAGAAACGCGTCGACAAACGAATCTAACGAACGAATCTGAAGAATACCTCGCTAAACGGGAAGAGCTTCGGTTGGCTGAAATTGAATCGACGCGATTGCGGGAACGAGTCGCGGAGCTTCGACGTCAGCTTCCTGAAGGAGCGACGGTCGAAGATTACGTCTTTGACGAAGGACCACTGGACCTTAGTGCGGGCGACGAGCCGAAACGTCAGGTGCGGTTGAGCGAACTATTTACGGGGCCTGAGCGGTCTCTAGTTGTTTACCACTTCATGTTCGGCAAGAAAAATACCGACCCGTGTCCGATGTGTACGCTGTTTATTGACGGTTGGAACGGTGTCGCTCATCACCTTGCGCAGAACGTTGACGTCGCGATAGCCGCCGCCGCCGATCCAGTAGCCTTGCGAACATTTGCTCGAAGCCGAGGATGGGACAGACTGAGGCTTCTGAGTTGTGGCAAGAACACGTTCAAGTATGACCTGGGCAGCGAAGACCGCGAGGGAAATCAGGACTCGACAGTCTCAGTCTTCACTCGGGATGGTGACGGCAAGCTTCGGCACTTCTACACCGCGCACCCATCGATGTCGGGCGAGCTAAAGGAACGCGGTATCGATCTGCTTTGTCCGGCTTACAATGTTTTGGATCTCACCCCGCAAGGACGCGGTGACTGGTACGCAGATTTGAGCTACGGGACCAGGGTGCGCGCGGCGCACCGTTGAGGCTTCCGTGATCCAATGGCAAATCAAAGTAAGGAGCAATACAATGCTTAAAGAAAGCAAGGCATTCAGCGGATTTTCAGTAGATGACACGCAGAGGGCGAAGGAGTTCTATGGCGAAGTCCTTGGCCTCGACGTGTCCGAGTCTCATGGCATCTTGAGTCTGGAGCTTGGGGGCAACGCTACAGTAATTATCTACCCCAAGCCTAACCATGCGCCGGCGTCCTTCACCGTGCTCAATTTCCCCGTCGCCAACATAGAAAAAACCGTAGATGAACTCGCAGGGCGCGGCGTGAAATTTGAGCGCTACGAAGGCGAGATCAAGACCGACGAGAAGGGCATTCATCGCGGGGAGGGGCCCGACATAGCGTGGTTCAAGGACCCGGCGGGTAATATTCTGTCCGTGCTTCATGAGCACTGAGGTAGTCAGTTCAGCGGCCGCTGCACTTCGCGCAATCGTCGCTCGAGAAAGCGGCGCTCGCTTTCGTTGGTTACCAGTTCAAGCGCACGCGCATAACTCCTGGCTGCTTCCGGCGAGGAGCCGATGCGGCGCAGCAAATCTGCCCTGGCGGCGTGCAGCAAGTGATAACCTTCGAGTTCTCCGTTCACATCGAGCGCGTCGATCAGCGCGAGCCCGCTATTCGGGTCGTCAGCCATCGCCACGGCCACTGCGCGGTTAAGGGACACGATCGGAGAAGGCTGAACGCGCTCGAGCAAATCATAGAGACGGACTATCTCCTGCCAGTTTGTGTCTTCGGCTCTCTCCGCGCTGCAGTGCGCCGCGGCGATTGCAGCTTGCAACGCAAACGGACCGGGGCCTTCGCGGAACGCCTCCTTCACAAGCGGCAGCGCTTCGACGATTTGTTGCTTGTTCCAGCGACTGCGAATCTGCTCTTCGAGAATGACCAGGTCTCCAGCTTCATCCAGGCGAGCATCGCGCCGTGAATCGTGAAGCAGCATCAGGGCGAGAAGAGCGGTTGCCTCCGAGGGCGCACGAGGTAGCATCAAAATCCTCACGAGCCGGCAAAGTCGGATCGCTTCCGCGCACAGGTCTGCTCTCACCAGCGGTGCACCGCGAGTCGCTACATAGCCTTCATTGAAGATGAGATAGATCACCGTCAAGACAGCGTCCAGCCGCGCGGAGAGTTCATTCGTTTCGGGAATTGCGTACGGAATACCCGCGTCGCGAATCTTGCGTTTCGCTCGGACCAGGCGTTGCGCCATTGTGGTCGCGGGCACCAGAAAAGCGCGTGCGATTTCGTCAGTCTCGAGCCCACCCAGCGTTCGAAGAGTCAGCGCTACCTGGGCCTCGCGCGCAAGCGCCGGGTGACAGCACGTGAAGATCAACCGCAGTTGATCGTCGGCTATTTCAGTCGTATCGTAGTCCGGTTCTTCGAAGGTTGGGATTAGTCCGGAAGCAACGTGAGCTTCAACTTTTTCCTGAAAGCTGATCCGGCGCCGGATGCGGTCGATGGCTTTGTGCCGCGCTGTTTGAATGATCCAGGCGCGCGGGAACTCGGGAATGCCAGAATCGCGCCACTGGTCGACGGCCACCGCGAAAGCCTCCTGAGCGGACTCTTCCGCAAGATCGAAGTCGCCGAAATGCCGAATCAGTGTGGCGACGATTCGCCCCCAATCGGAACGATACACTGAGTCGACGGCGGCGTTGGCGTCCGTGAGCACGCCCTATGATAATAATTCTTCGACGGCGTGTCGATCCGGGAACTCGCCGTTCGACTTACTGACGGAGGGAACGGTTATGAAATACATGCTGCTGGTTTACCTCGACGAACAGGTCTTGAGTGAGACGGAGCGGGCGGATTGTTACGTCAAGTCTGCGCAGCTTACCCAGGACCTCAACGCGAGCGGGCACTATATTGCGGCGGGTCCGCTGCATCCCACGTCGACCGCCACCAGCGTCAGATTGCGCGACGGGAAGAGACTGGTGACCGACGGGCCGTTTGCCGAGACTCGTGAACAACTAGGCGGCTACTACATAGTTGAAGCCGCAAATCTCGACGAGGCGATGGGCATTGCTGAACGGATTCCCGTCGCAAGGGTTGGGACGATCGAGATCCGCCCGGTGCTGGAGATTCCGGGGTTACCAACCAACTGATATTATTCTTGCCGAGGTGTCGATCCGGGCAATTGCCAGTCGACTTAATAGTAGAGGCTGAGGCAGGTAGAGATAGTTTGGAGCTTGTGACGCAAAACAGGGAGAAAGACATGACTGCAAGAAAAGACATTGGCAATCTGCGCGCGCTCGAGGAAAATACCGAGGCGTCGAAGAAGAGACCAATGATGACTTATGTGCTGTGGACTGTTCAGGTGCTTCTGGCGCTCTTGTTTTTGTTTAGCGGGGGAGCGAAGCTAGCGCTTCCGGCGGAGGCACTGAAAGGCCCGGTGGCCATACCAGTTCCGTTCCTGCGCTTCATCGGCGTGTGCGAGGTGCTTGGCGCGCTGGGACTGATCCTCCCCGGCATATTCCGAATTGCGAGGGGCCTGACACCGCTTGCTGCCGCCGGACTGGTGATAATCATGATCGGAGCAACGGTCGTGAACATTATGGGGCAAGCGGTCCCGGTAGCATTGATAACCCTTGTAGTCGGATTCCTGGCGGCCTTCGTCGCCTACGGCAACTGGAAGGCGATATCTCGTTCCTCACGGAGCGACCGTTCCTGATATCGCGACTGTCGACTGCTTGAGCGATCTGCGCGATCTGCGCGATCTGCCTCTGGGTCCCAGGCGATTCGCAAGAACGAGACTAGATTCGGCTGCAACCATCCGGGAGGAAGTCATGCAATCAGGCAATCAAAACGCGCCGGTCTCTGGGAAAAAGCGCTGGGCCGGAATCGTGATCAGCGCGCTGCCGTCGTTGTTCTTGTTCGTGGATGCTGTCATGAAATTGATGAAGCCGGCGCCTGTAGTGGAAGCAACGGTGAAGCTCGGATATCCCGAGTCGCTGATTCTCCCGCTTGGGATCGTCCTGCTCATCTGCACGATCCTCTATGTGGTTCCGCGTACTTCGGTTCTGGGTGCGATATTGCTGACAGGTTATCTTGGCGGCGCGGTCGCCACACATGTGCGAATAGGCGATCCGCTATTCACTCACGTTCTGTTCCCGGTCTATCTCGGCGTGATGATCTGGTTGGGACTTTACTTTCGCGATGAACGTTTGCGCGCGCTCGTTCCTCTTCGAAGTTAGTAAATCGGTGAACACCTGTAAGGGCGTCCCTCCGTGGGCGCCCCTCTTTGCAGGCCCAATTTCCATTGTCAAAGAGGGGCGCCCACGGAGGGACGCCCTTACAGGAATCAAAGTCAGTCACAGGAGACGAAAATTTCCATGGCGAATCAGGGTCCAACGCTTTCAAACGGGAAGATCTGTTACATCGAAATTCCTGCTGTCGACATAGACCGGTCAGTGTCCTTTTATCAGGACTGCTTCGGTTGGCGGACCAGGAAACGGGGCGACGGCAGCATCGCCTTCGATGACACGGTTGGCGAGGTGAGCGGCACGTGGGTGCCTGGCAGAAAACCGGCTGCGGAGCCTGGCGTGCTGATCTACATTATGGTTGACACTGTTGCCGCAACCGTTGAGACGGTCAAAGCCAACGGAGGTAGCATCGTGCAGCCGATCGGTATGGATGCCCCGGAGATAACCGCCAGGTTCAGTGATCCGGCTGGAAACGTATTCGGCCTGTATCAGCAACCGGCATGAGGGCAATAGCATATGGGCAAGAAAGAGAGTGACAAGAAAGCTAGTGAGGCGACAAGCGTCAAAGCGAAAGACGTAGACGAATACCTGGCGCGTGTTCCTGAAGATGCTCGGGCAGCTCTCGTGAAGCTTCGCAAGACGATCAGGGCCGCCGTGCCCAAAGCGGCAATGGAGGTCATCAGCTACCAGATCCCGGCTTACAAACATCACGGTCTGCTGGTGGGCTTCGCGGCCTCTAACGGCCTCTGCACTTTTCACATCATGAGCACGGAAGTCACCACCGCACATGCCGAGGAGCTAAAGGGCTACAAAACCGGAAAGGCTTCGATCAGATTCGCGCCCAACAATCCTCCGCCGGCCGCACTGGTGAGAAAGCTGATCAAGGCGCGCATCGAGGAAAACGAGGCCGTCCGGAGTTATCGGGTCCGCAAATCTTAGTAGCCGCGCAACGGATAGCGCACGTAGTAACGAATTTATTCGTTGGGCTTCTCAGAAACGAATAAATTCGTTACTACGTTGGAATCTGGCTTTTAATCACATCCGTTGGCCAAGCTAAGCGAAAAGTCGGTGCCGGTTTAGCCAGTGCCTCGATAAGCTTGCGGAGGTTTTGGCGAGGCGCTAAGGTCGATTCGATCATCGAGAGGCGGAAGAGCAAACTGAAGCTTGTACTCTAAACGAAAAACGAAAGGAGCAATTGTATGAGCGGAGTTCGAGTATTGGTCGGTACACGTAAGGGCGCGTTTATTCTGACGTCGGACGGGAAACGCGAAAATTGGAACGTGAGTGGACCCCACTTTGCAGGCTGGGAGCTTTATCACCTGAAGGGATCGCCCGTCGATCCCAATCGGTTATATGCATCACAATCGAGCGGATGGTTCGGACAGATCATTCAACGCTCTGACGACCGAGGCAAGACATGGCACCAGCCGGGCACTCTGCCGGGTGAACCAACCAGTACCCCTGAAGGCTTTCCCAAGGCGGAGAGCAACAAATTCGTCTATGACATCTCTCCTGAAACCGGCAAGCCGCTCACCACCCATCAGTGGTACGACGGCACGCCGCGCCCCTGGGAGTTCAAGCGAGTCTGGCATATCGAGCCCTCGCTGACCGATCGCGACACCGTCTATGCCGGAGTTGAAGATGCGGCCTTATTCCGCTCGACCGACGGCGGCAAGAACTGGCAGGAGCTGCCCGGCCTGCGCGGACACGGCACTGGACCCAACTGGCAGCCGGGCGCCGGTGGACTGTGCCTGCACACTGTCATTCTAGATCCGAGCGATCCCGGGCGAATCTTCGTCGCCATCTCTGCCGCGGGTGCGTTCCGAACCGACGACGGAGGCGAGACGTGGAAACCTATCAACAAGGGACTCTTCTCGCAGTACATACCAGATCCGACCGCGGAGGTCGGACACTGTGTTCACCACGTAGCGATGCATCCGTCGCGACCCGGTGTGCTCTTCATGCAAAAGCATTGGGATGTTATGCGCAGCGACGACGCGGGTGATTCGTGGCGCGAGGTCAGTGGAAACCTGCCGACTGATTTCGGCTTCGTAATCGACCTTCACGCGCACGAACCCGAGACGGTCTACGTCGTCCCGATCAAGAGCGACTCCGAACACTATGTGGCCGATGGGAAGCTGCGCGTGTATCGCAGTCGCAGCGGCGGAAACGAATGGGAGGCGCTGACGAACGGGCTGCCGCAAAGCAACTGCTACGTGAACGTGCTGCGTGATGCGATGGCGGTCGACTCGCTTGATTCGTGCGGCATCTATTTCGGCACCACCGGTGGCCAGGTGTACGCGTCGGCGGACTCGGGAGATACGTGGGCGCCCATCGTGCGAGATCTTCCGGCCGTGTTGTCCGTCGAAGTTCAGGTGTTGCCGTAGGCGCTGCCCGGAGGTGATTACATGATCCGAGTCGCTCTTCCGTATCATCTGCGAAATCTGGCGAAGGTCGACGACGAAGTGACGGTTGACGTTAACGTGCAGGTCACGTTGCGTTCGGTGCTCGATGCGCTCGAGGCAAAGTACCCAATGCTACGGGGTACGATACGCGACCATGTCACACAGAAGCGCCGGCCATTTCTGCGTTTCTTCGCCGGCGGTGAAGACCTGTCTCACGAATCACCCGATGCGCCGCTGCCTGATACCGTCGCCACCGGCGCCGAGCCGCTTGTCGTCCTTGGAGCGATAGCCGGGGGCTAAGTGGCTCAACTACGTAGTGGTTGATCGCCCTCCGTCAGGAGGAAAATGATTAGAGTCGCGAGGGCGGTTTGTGTGCTCACTCCGTCAGGAGTGAAATGTAGTCCGCTCGTGTCGCGGCACCTGGAACTCCTGGCGGAGATCGTGCTCAGTAGGTCTCGGTTACTATAAACATGGAACTCCTGACTGAGTTCCCGGACGCGCAATTTCGAATGTCCAAACTCCATCGAACTCCCTGGAGTTCCTACCACAAACTGCGAAGGTTCAGACAAAAAGGAGTTGACCATGAGAGTGAATCCACATCTCAATTTCAACGGGCAATGCAGAGAAGCATTCAAGCTCTATCAGGAGTCACTTGGCGCCAAGGTCCAGGGAATGATGACCTGGGGTGAGTCTCCAATGGCCGGTCAAGTGCCGGCAGAATTGCACGACAAGATAATTCACGCAACCCTGGTCATCGGGGACACTGAACTGTCCGGTGTTGACAGCCCGTCGGATCGCTATGAAAAACCGAGCGGCTTTGCGGTAACAGTCCAGATCAAGGAACCGGCGGAGGCAGACCGTGTGTTTAACGCACTGGCGGAAGGCGGCAACGTGACAATGCCGATTCAGCAAACCTTCTGGTCCGCTCGGTTCGGAATGCTTGTCGATAGATTCGGGATACCGTGGATGGTGAACTGCTCGCAGGCACCGCAAGACTGAGCTCGTGCAATAGAACTTTCGGCTACCGCCGGAAATCCGCGGGGTTTCCGGCTAAAGCCCGATTGTTGGACATGAAGAAGCCTGAGATCAGCGTGTGCGGTTAGATCTTCACCAACCCGCGCGTGCGAAGTAAAAACCGTAGAAGGTAATCCAAACTACAGACAGTATTATGATTTCATTGAGCGCTCGATGATGCGTCACGGGTTGGACGAGGCTGGCTATCCCGCGCGCGATCAACGCGGTGAGAAGGAATCTAACGTACCGCGCAGGAATTGAGATCAGCATGAATCCGAGGATACCGCCGCCTCGCGAGCCCCACTCCACGGCGTAGATCTTGTACGGTATTCCCTTCAGCGGACCCAGCAGCACCGCGATCAAACCCATCTCATCAATTTGCGCAGCCACCCTTGCAATCAACACCGGACTTATGGCCGGAATGTGCTCGAGGACAACTCGCACAAAGCCCGGTTCTCGCGCGCCTAGTGTATACATCAGCGCTCCGCCGGCGAGCGCGCCAACCAGAGCGGCAACCGTCGCCTTCAATGCAGGGCGGAGCGGCTCGACTCGTTACGAAATCGTCTACGGAAATTTGAATAGCGCGGCTCGTCATCTTTCTTCCGCAAGCTCGCGGACCGCGGCTTCAAGAGCCCTGGTGATTTCGTCCCTGCTGCCTTGCACGATTCGCGGCGCGCCAATACGAATCTCGCAGAAGAACGGCACCGGTATGAACTCGCCTTTGGGAAGGCTTCTTCCCATATTCACCAGGTATGCTGGAACGATGGGCACCTCAGGCATTTTCTCAATAAGGTGCGCGACACCGGAACGAAACTCGCCCATCTCCTGACCCGAGCCACGCGTGCCCTCGGGAAAGATGATGATCGAGTCGCCTACTTCGAGGACCTCACGCATGCGCCGAATCGGATTGTTTTCGGCGGTGATCTTCTTGCGCGCAATCGGCAGAATGTTGAACAAAGTCTTTGTGAACAAAGACACCAACTTGTTACGTTCAAAATAGTCGGCAGCGGCAACGGGTCGAATCCGTCGAAGACGTGTGAGCGGAAACAGGCTCAGCAGTGACATAGTGTCGAGATGGCTCGAGTGGTTCGCTATGAAAACGAATGGGCCGGCCTCGCGAAGATGCTCTCGTCCTCGAACGCGCAGTCCGATGAACAACGCCATGAACGGCTTGATGACCAGCAGAAAGAAAACCATTTGGACGATGTTTCGGAACGTGATGCGCATTTGCCTGGCCTCGTCCTTAATCTGAAGCGTCGCTCTAATTTCCAAACGACACCTTGCCGGGACCGTTTTGTCCCGGTGGTTCATCGGCGTCTACCGGGTGTAGAAGTAGCGAACGTAATGAAAGAATATCGGCGCCGCATAACAGAGTGAATCGACTCGATCCAACATGCCGCCGTGACCGGGTATGACGCTGCCAAAATCTTTCACGCCGAAATCGCGTTTGACCGCGCTCATGACTGCCCCGCCACAGAAGCCTGCCACTGTGATAAGGAATGAAACCAACAGCGTCTCCCCGACGGAAAACGGAGTCAGGAATCGAATCGCGAGACTCAGCAGCATCGCGCTTGCGATTCCGCCAACGAAACCTTCCCACGTCTTGTTAGGGCTTACCGCCGGGATGATCTTGTGACGGCCAAGCGACTTGCCCCAGATGTATTGCAGCACGTCACTCATTTCGACCACGAACACCAGGAACAGCACGAGCGTCCGGCCATTTGCGGCCGAGCCTTCGATTGTCGGATAAGTAAGCAGATAAGCCATATGACTCAGGCCGAAAACGAAGACCATCATCCCCCAATGAATTTGTGAGGCTGATTCCACGAAGCCCGTTGTCTCTTTTGCCAGAACCATCCGCACCGGCAGAACCAGCAACATATAAACCGGGATGAAGATAATGAACATTCCATACCACGGCGGATTCAATCCAATCCAGATGTACTGGATCGGCACGGCAAGGAAGGTCAACACCAACGCGTGATGATCCGCGGGCCTGGTCTTGAGCAGGGTCACATATTCCTTCATCGCCCAAAAGCTCATCAGGGCGAAGAAGACCAGTGATATGCGGTTGCTCACGACTATAGCCGCGAAAAAAACAGACGCCATTATCCACCATGCTCGAATTCGCGCCGAGAGTTCAGAGAAGTCCTTCCCAGGCCGCGCGCGTTGGAGCGCCAGAACGGCTATTGAGGCGACTAAGAGCACGCCAAGCACCAGCAACCCCATCTGCAATAGTGGTGAAAGATTGTTTAGGAAATTCATTCGCCGATCACTTATCCTCGCGCGAGCGCAACTCCTTGAGCGCGCGCGCCACTCGATTCAAACACGTCGCGACTGTGAGCAGCGACGCTACTGCGAATATCCATGGCCAGGCTCGCAGGGCGGCGGGAAACAAAAAGGTCGCGAGCCCCAACGCTCCTACTACAAAGGCGCGGTCGCTCTTTCCCATCGGACCTTCGTAATGGCGGCTGGCTCCGAGCGCGCGCCCGAGCACGCCGCTGAACTCCGTGAGCACCGCGCCGATCGAGAACGCAACCACAGGCCAAGCCGCTGCCTCATAAACAAAAGCGAGCGGCAGATACAAACCAAGATCCGAGACCGCGTCGCCCAACTCGTTGAGTACCGCCCCGAGCTGAGATGACATACCAAGCTCTCGGGCCATCATTCCATCTATCGCGTTCAGGGCCATGCGCAGAAACAACCACCCCGGCAACAGCAGGAGGAGCGTGGGCTTTTGTGCTGATTGCGACACCGCGGCACCCGCCAGTATGGAACCAACGATGGCAGTCACCGTGACAAGGTTGGGTGTCAGCCCCGCTCGCGCCAAAGCGCTCATTGCGGGCCGGAGCAGATTCTGGAATTTCGGTTTGAGATCGTAGACAGAAGGCATGATTCAAAGTCCATTAGTCATTGGTCATTAGTCATTGGTCCTTAGTCATTGGTCATTTGTCACTCGTCATTGGTGCTGCGCTCTGACCATCTAACAATGCAGCTGGTCCTTACCAGACGACAGATGCTCACATGACTAATGACCAATGACAAGTGACAAATGACTCGCTCTTTGCCCTTTGCGCTTTGCCCTTTGCCTTTCTATAATCTGACCCGCCGACATTGGAGGGTACATGCTAGTTCCGAAGGTTCAACTAATACCGTCGTCTGATCAGGTCACTGATCTTCTACGCGAGACCGGCGCTTTGCGCGAGGGCCATTTCGAATTTCCTACGGGCCAGCACTCGGGTCACTATTTTCAGATGCCGCTCGCGATGCGTTATCACGGCAATGCGCGTGTGTTGAATGTGGCACTATCGCGGCTGCTTCGACGCGAGCCGGAAGTCCTGTCGGCCTTACCCAATTGCGCGATCGTAGCGCCCGCAGCTGGCGGAATACCGGTTGCCTTTGGGGTGCGGGAGGCATTGAACGCCGATCAGATTTTCTGGGCGGAGAAGGATGAGGGCCGCTACCATTTCAGGCAGTACCTCGATGCAAAGGGTTTGAAGTGCATACTCGTCGACGACGTCGTCCGATCGGGCAAGGTCATCACTAATATGATCGACGTCATTCAGAATGCCGGTGCCGAAGTGGTTGCAATCGGTTCTCTTGTGCATTTCAAGGACGCGCATTTCGATGCTGGTAATGTGCCCTACTATGCACTTCTTGAAGTTGAAGCTCGTTTTTATGCGCCGGACCAATGCTCGCTTTGCAAGACCGGCGAGCCGCTCGAGAAGGTTTGGGCGTAGCCGACACCGGGAGCAAAAGTCTGCCTGTGAGTCGCTGAGCGACCAGGGAGACGGGAAAAGTTTTGCTACCACGTCGCGACGGAATCTAATGCGAGGTGAATGAATATGCGAACGCGAGTCAACGGAGAGGCATTTGAACAACTGCGGCGAACCGCTCTTGCTGCACTTTTAGTCCTGATCGTTTGGGTCGGCGGGACGGCGCAAAAGCTCTCGGCGAGTCCCGGCTCCGGCTCAGCCGTCAAGCTATCAAATGTTCGCGAAGCGGCGACGCTGGCAAGTCAAGACTCGCAGGTTGCAGACAAATACACGACGGTATTTGGCGCGAAGATTCATTACCTCGAGGCGGGCAGCGGCCCGGTTGTGATCCTGCTTCACGGCCTCGGTGGCAGCGTTTCGAACTGGGCGCCCACTATCGCGCCGCTCGCGCAGAAGTATCGAGTGATCGCGCCTGACCAGATCGGCTTCGGCAAATCAGACAAGCCAATGTTGAACTATCGCGTTGGCACGCTTGTGGATTTCCTAGACGGCTTCTACAAACAGCTTGGAATTCAGAAAGCTTCACTGGTAGGCAATTCGCTTGGCGGTTTCACAGCCGCCGCTTTCGCTCTGGCGCATCCGGAAAAAGTCGACAAGCTGGTTCTGGTCGATGCAGCCGGTTTCACAGTCACCGGTGACATTGACCCCAGAGTCCTCAACGGCCTGAACCCCTCGACTCGCCAACAGGTCAAGGACCTTATTGGTCTGATCTTCTACAACAAGGAACCTTTCAGCAGTGATGCTGCGGTTGATGCGTTCCTTGCGAGCCGAGTGACGGCCGGAGACGGCTACACGATACAGCGTTTCATCGATTCCATCGGCCATAACGAAGATATGCTTGATGGCAAGCTTGGCGCGATCAAGCATCCGACGCTGATCATTTGGGGAAGGGAAGACGGCTTGACACAACTGGCGATGGGCCAGCGCTTCAACAAGGAGATAGCTGGTTCGCAAATGTTGATCATCGACAAATGCGGGCACGTGCCTCAACTTGAAAAAGCGTTAGAGTTCAACTCCGGATTGATGAAGTTTCTAAGCGGCGCGAAGTAGGAAGCAAATAGAATCAGATTTGATAGACCGAGTGGCTGCTTCGGGCGCGGTCTGATAACTAATCTTCCATCTTAGCGGACTGTTGGTTTGGTCCGGCCCATTGCAAGCACGCGAAAGATCGCGATCCGGTAGCGCGGTCTATATGCCTTTCCACTCGTTGACCGCATTATATGATCCGAGAGGTTTGGAACCAAACTCGCTTAGGACAAAGGCGGGCGCAACCAAACATTAGTTCGATCCCTGGTTGCAGTATGAAATGTGTCGTGCGCTACCAAGGAGATTTAGCCTTGCTCAGACTCGAGGCAATACATTTCAACCACAATACCAACTCCGCAACAGGCGATGCGCTGAATATCCGCCTCAACCATCTTCCCGGCACGGCTGTTCAAGATCCTGAGTGGCGCGAAGGCAACGAAACGCTTCCGGTGGCTTACGCACGGGAACAGGTAGGAGAGAGAGTGACCATCAAGGCGAGGTTGCATGGCCCACCGAATTCGACGTTCAGCGTGAGAGCTCGGGATGCTATGGATTTCACGAGTAACAAACGAGGCTTTGTGAAATGGCTGGCACTGATGGCCCTTCGGTTCCTTAGGTTGTCTTGCGGGGGCGTGCTAGGCGAGATAACTAGCTCGGTGATTAACTTTGGGTTTGACGGCGACTCAGGGCGTGTTCAGGTTGAGGCGCAAGCGCATCGGATTAGGCAGGTTGGCGTCGGTATCTATCATGTCTCCTGGGTATGGGAATATCTCGAGGGTAGCGATTGGAAATCGTTCGCGCGAACTGAGCACAAAATATATATCCTGCTTGATCGTCCGCAGGCCCCGTGGAGCAATGATAGTTCTGACTCTGGGACGGATGATCCGTCGCTCGCGTGGGCCGATGCACTTGAGCTCGCGTGTGAATGGGCTGGAGGCGCGACCAATCAGGATGAAGCTGCCCGGTTGATAACCAAGCGGCTCAATAGCAACCCACTGCTTTCATATGCCTACGGACCCAGTTTTATTTCTGCGTGGAATTCCTACCTTCTTTCATCTTTCCTCGATTGTCTGAGGACGGGCAAGCCCTTTCCCGTCAACTGTGATGACTGTGCTAGCGCGGTAACGTCGTTGTCGAACCTTCTGGGAGGCTGCCTGCGAGAGGGGGACATTAGACCTAAGTTCGATAGACCTACTAGCACCTTTTCTTTGAAGTTGCGGCGTGTCCTGAAGATTGGGCGGGATCCTCAGTCAAGGGGTGACTGGCTGGAGGATGCTTGGGGACGCCACCAAGTCTCCTGGTGGAAGACCGTAGGCGAAAACGACTACGTGTACGATGGGTGCCTGCAATTAGATATCAGCGAAGGCCCGGCGCGAGATCCGTCCCCTTACCTAGCGGCGAAGATGAAGTTTGGAGAAGGGCGAGCACATGGCTATAAGCACTATCTCCTCCAGAATGACTGCGTATTAGATCCTAGACCTTTGGTGCGCCCGCTTCAGTAGGTGTTAGAGGAATGGAAAACGAACTCAAAGTCAGATACGGATTCGATTCCTGGCCTAAGAATGCGGGTGGAGCCTCAACAGCTTTCATCGGCTTCAGACCAGTGTCCGAAGACACCTCTAAGTGGCACTTGACCGGCACAAGATCATTCGAGAAGGGCGAAGCGTTCAAACTCATCCGTCAGCTATTCAATCGACCCGGCACAAAGAACGCGCGTGTCCAGGTTGACGCCTATCAGACGCCCTCAGAGTTGGACGCGAGAGAGTCTCTGCTTTCCATCCTTGGACGGAATCAACTTCCGAAGCTGGCACGCGGCCCTGAGGATCTCGGAGAAATCTCCTTTATTGACTCCTGTGTTGCGCCAACCTACGTTTGCTGGGTTCGAGGCAATATGTGCCTCATCGTCTCGAGCTTCGGAGAAGACATTGTACCGGTCCTAGATTGCGCCAGGGGACTAGACGAGAGGCTCCGCAGAAACCCCGATTCTGAAGAGTTGTGCTTGTCGCTCCACGCGGAGGTCTCCCCGGCACCAATAGATAGCCAAGTCGAGATCAGTTATGCACTGCCATGGCAACTCGGTGATCAGGGTTATCTGAAGTTTCTTGCTTTCGGCGGATACCTATCAGTCAAGGGCAAACGCCTGTATCTGAGGGGTGAATCACCGGGCGACGCGGCGATCCTCGGATTCGCGGTCGAGCCCAGCCAGCAACCTTGCCGAGGCCTCACAGTGATCGCGATTAACTAAAGTCCGGGTACGAGACATGGGCTAGAGAGATTCCCGTTTGCTCGTGTTCATCCAGCTAGTGCCCGGAGCCCTCGAGCGCTGATGGGTCGTAGCCCAGCCTGCGGAAACGTGGAACTCCCTGCCAATGAACTAGTGCGTTGCCGAAATAGTAGAGCCTAACGCTTCGTTCAAGTGAAGTAATACAGGAGTATCGCATATTCGGCCGATGGCAGCTTAACGTCAGTCTCGTTACCGCTTGCGATATCTAGAAACGTCATTCTCTTAAGCTTGTACGTCTTTTCGTTGTGCTCATAGTGTTGGTGGCCGTTTTTATCTTTCCTCTTGTCGACGAGGTAGTTGTCAGATGTGCTGGAGTTCTGGAGAACTAAGTCAAGCGAGCCGCCTGGCTTTATGATAATGGGTGGATCTTGACCCGCGAGTGCGGAACCTAAGATCGTCTGGCTAGCCCTCGAAGCTTTGCCCGCTCGCTTGCTTTTCTTTCGAAGCTTACTCTTCGCATCCTCCTTGTTGTAACTGGTTGCCATTGCTTGTTTCTCCTTTGTGTTCTATTTGACTCCTAGTACCGTTGTCACTCGCGCGCTGTACTCACTGACATCCGGGCGTGTCAGGTAACTCGCGTAATTCTCGGCTCCCCACCTTTCCGGCAACGCGCTTAGCAGACTGAAGGCACGCTCGGCGTAACTGCGAGCCTTTGCGTTATCGTGCAACTGCTGGCTCGCCGAAGCTGCCAGAACGAATGCCCGCCACGAAGAATCTTTCTGATCGTACCGAGCAAAACCTTCGCCCGCAGTTCGGGCAGTGTCCAAGGCTTCAGCCCATTTGCCGGAGCCGAGCATTACTTCCGCTAGCGCCAACAGGGCCATGTGTTTGATCCTGTCGTTGTTGAGGCTGTCTGCCAGCACCACGGCTTCTTTGCACAGAGCCACTCCGGCAATAGGTGTGCCAGATAGTGCTCGCGTGAGCCCAAGCGTGTACTTCGCATGTGCGGCGATGTCTTTGAACTGATCGGACGCGAGCGCAAGGGCCTGCTGGCTCTCGGCCTGAGCAACATCGAGGTTGCGTTGGCTTAGTGCCGCACGAGCGTAGTTGAGGTGTATCCACCCCTGTAACTGTTTGGCGCCATTGCCCGGTTGATCAGCAACCGATGCTGCTTCGCGAAGGGAGGCAAGACCTTCATCGTAGCGACCCAACCGATCAAGCATGTCGCCTCGGTTCATCAGATCGTATCCGACATTCAAGCCTGCGCCGAGCAATCGATCGATCCTCAGGCTCTCTTCGAAATGTTCTAACGCTTCGGAATATCTTTCTTGATAGCTGAGCACCGTCCCGATGCCGGTTTCGGAGGATGACGCCTGTGACTGGTCGCCTGCCGCACGGGCGAGAGTCTTCTGTTGCTCGAATGCGGTGATCGCTGAGTGATAATCGCCTTTCTGACGATTGGCTCGCCCCAACACTGTCAGAGCCTGTGACGTCTCTTTGCGATAACCTCTTGTCTCGTAGAACTCGAGCGCCGGCTGAACATAGCCTATTCCTTTGTCCGACTCACCCTGCTGCACGGCCATACTGCCAAGCGATAGCAGCGCTCGTGCTTCATGGCGCCGGCCCTTGTAGCGCCTCGCGGAATCTAACGCCTGCTTGAAGTATTTTTCTGCCTCCTGATAATCACCTCGTAAGAAGAAGGCATTGCCAATTTCTACTAGCCCGTCGTTCGCAAGGCTCTCAATCTCTTCTTCCCGCGCAAGGCTCAATGCGTCGTTTGCTTCCTGCTCAGCCAGAGAAATCTTTCCCTCGGTGCAGGACACACTGCTCAATTGCAAGAGACTTCTTATCTGCTGCGATTTGTTATTGGTAGCGCGACTCATCTCGAGGGCCTTCTCCAACTCGGAGCGCGCGGAGGCCTGATCTTTCGAGTTGTTCAACAACGTGCCGCGACGGTAGAGCACTTCAGCAACTCCCTCGACGTTCCCCATATCCTGATACAGTTTCTCCGCTCGGTTGAACTGCTTATTCGCATTATCCAAATCATTGTTGCGCCCATAGACGATGCCGAGGCGCAGGAAAACCGCCGGGTAAAGCGGGTCCCTATTGGCCGCCTCGGAGTAACTGTCCAGCGCGTCTTGCAATTGTTCAGCCCTTTCGCACGCCCGCCCGAGGTCGAGGTAGGCTCGGGCCTTTTCGCCGCGATCGGCTTTGTCTGCGATATTGTGAAATCGCACGACCGCTTCAGCAAAGTCGCCAGCCATAGTAAGGTTCACAGCCTGCAAGTAAAGCGAGTCGGCCTTTGGGAGCCGTGAAGGGTCCGGCACGAGCGACGTCGCCCGCACCATTTCGCTCTGAGCCTTCTCTGTGTAATCGAGCTCGGTCCATGCTTCCGCAAGATGAGCGTGTGCGAGCGCGAACTTATCGTCTACCGAAATTGCCTGTTCCAGGGCTTTCGTTGATTGATAGTAAGCTCCCTCTCGCATGTACCCGACGCCGAGCTCATACCAACGCTTAGCTTCTGGCGAGGGCTGATACGCCGAGGGCAAGAAGTGAGACATGCCCAAAAACAACAGCGGTATTATCACTGCTAAGGCGAGCGTCGGGACGTAGACTCGCGGGCGGCGCACGACAGTTGATGACGTGTGTAAGAACTCGCTGACTCTCGACCGATCGGCCCCGAGTTTTTTCGGACCCGCATCTGTCCGGTCATCACGCGTCAACACGTCCGAAACACCGCTTAAATCCCTGAACAACTCAATTGCCGATTGATACCGGTCGTTCGGTTTCTTCGCTAGGAGTTTCAGCACTAAGCGGTCAAGTTCGGGTGGCACACGCGAGTTCAATTTTGATGGCGCAGATGGATCCTCGTGGATCACCTTTGCGCATATCTCCATTGGTCCCGCACCGGTAAAGGCCGGAATGCCCGTCACACATTCGTAGAGCACGGCGCCAAGTGAGAAGAGATCGCTGCGTTGGTCAATCGCGCCGGACTTTGCTTGCTCGGGCGACATATACGGCGCGGTGCCGATTATTAACCCGGCGTCCGTAAGCAGACTTCGTGTCTCCTCCGTGGCGCTGGTCTCTTCGGACGGGACGATTTTCGCGAGTCCGAAATCCAGCACCTTAACCAAACCGCGAGGCGTGATCATTACGTTCTGCGGTTTGATGTCCCGGTGCACTACTCCTTTTGAATGGGCTTCCTCGAGCGCGTGTGCAACCTGCTTGACAACGTCGACCGATTCGCCGAGCCTAAGCGGGTTGCTGCGAAGACGATCGGACAGCGATTCTCCTTCGATGTATTGCATCACGATAAAGCTCACGCCCTCTTCTTCTCCGATCTCGTATATTGAGCAGATGTTTTCATGATCGAGAGTTGCTGCGGCTTGTGCCTCTCTTAGAAGACGTCTTTTTGCTTGTTCGTCTCCGACTGAATCGGATGATAGTAGCTTGATCGCAACTCTTCGGCGCAGCACCGAATCATAGGCAAGATAAACCTCGCCCATGCCGCCCTGACCCAGCTTTCCGATGATGCGATAGTGAGAGATTTCCTGAGGGAACATTGATACCCTCTGCGCGAACGTCTGCATTAATGCTTATCCGATTATCGGCCGCCAACCTTGATTAATCGGGGAGAATTACCAACGTCAAAATATTTGTCTTAAAGGCCCCGAGGAATCTATATCGGAGATATTCTGTTGTCAACATCGCATTGCTCGAATGTGTAACTTCCGTTTCGGGCAATATGCGTCGCGAAGTCTCTCGCGATTCATAGCTGCTAACGAAAGGCAAAAGCGGCGGCGTGATTGAACTGAAAGAAGCAACGGCAGATCATTCAGACATAGCCGGTCAGTTCTTAGACGGTTGTTTGAGATCGAGGTTGCGAAGCAATCTATGGAGGTTGTTGGGGTGAATGCCGAGTGCTTTGGCGGCTTCGATGTAATTGCCGCCGGCTGCTTCGAGCGCTGCCAGCACGATCTGTTTTCTGCACTCCCGGAGCGCCTCGGTGTATTTTGGCGCAGCAGCCCCCGAGGCTAGCGCCACTTCAAGAAGAGACTCGGGCAAATCTTCCGGCAAAATCTGATCAGTTGAACCAAGCACCACCGCGCGCTCGATCGCGTTCTCGAGCTCTCGAATGTTCCCCGGCCATCGGTAGCTGACGAGGCAGGCGCGGGCATCGGGTGAAATCCCGGTTATCCGACGTTTGCACTTCTGCGCATAAGTCGAGGCGAAGTAATCGGCGAGAAGCGGAATGTCTTCACGGCGATCTCGTAGCGGCGGCATTGTGAGGCCGACCACATTAAGACGGTAGTACAGATCCTGGCGGAATCCGCCCGTTCGAGCGCTCGCCTCGAGATCTCTATTGGTTGCGGCGACGAGCCGAATGTTTACCTTGACCGGCCGGACGCCGCCGACGCGCTCGAATTCGCGTTCCTGCAGAACACGAAGGAGCTTGGCTTGAAGAATTGGCGCCAGCTCGCCGATTTCGTCCAGAAACACGGTGCCCTGATCGGCGACCTCGAGCTTGCCTTTCTTCTGCGCAATCGCTCCCGTAAAGGCGCCTTTCTCGTGTCCAAACAGTTCGCTTTCGAGCAAAGTTTCCGTGAGCGCGGCACAGTTGATCGCGACGAAAGGTTTGTCGCGCCGCAGGCTAGCCTTGTGGATCGCGCGCGCGACCAACTCTTTGCCTGTTCCGCTCTCTCCCTGGATCAACACGGTTGAATCGCTGGGGCCGGCCTTCGCGATGAATTGGAAGACATTGCGCATGCGCGCGCCCTCGCCAACCATATTGTGCTCGATATTCAGGTCAAACTGTAGACGGCTGTTCTCGCTCTCAAGCCGTTCGAAGTTCTGAGCGTTTCTGAGAGCGACTGCAGTGATCGCACCAACTGCGGTGACTAATTGAAGGTGATTCCGATCGAATCTTACCGCCCGGTCCGCGGTGTCAAGATACAGCACGCCTGACACCTTGCCGAACAGCATAAGGGGAACACACATCAGAGATTGAATTCGAGAGGCGATCAAGCTGTCAGATTGACGGAGAGCTTCGCTTTCCAACACGTCGTTGCACAAGATGGCGACAGCATCACGTTGAACCTGGTTGATGATCGTGCGGCTGACCTGGACGGCCTCTACAGCGCCGCCGAGCCTGTTGCGACCGAACGCAGAGGCAAACTCGTCGGACGCATCGCTTGTAAGGAGAAGAGCCCCGCGTTCAGCCGGCACGATATCGAACAGAAGCTCCAGTACCCGTCTTTCGAGCGCTTCGACTCCGGTGATCGAGTTGACCGCGGTGCTGACGTTGAGCAGCGCGTTAAGGCCCCGAGCGATGCGCGCAGTCGCAGGAAGCGCCGCCAGCACCTTGTCAGGCTGTAGATACAGCGCGTCTTCAATGCTCAGGACGACGGTGGTTTGAATCTCGCACCTCTGTTCGTTGACTTCGACTGAGGGTATTTCCTCCGCGCCTTCTTCATCGTCGTGGCGCAGGAAGAGAAACAGCGAATCACCTACTGCAATCATGTCGCCGTGCTCGAGCGCCCTTTCTCCGATGGGCGTCCCATTCACCCTTGTGCCGTTATGGCTTTTGAGATCGGTGATGTGATACGCGTCACTTGTGCACTTGATGACGCAGTGGCGCCGCGAGGCTGATACGTCATTGATCCAAATCATATTGGATCTATCGCGGCCAAGGGAGACGGCATCCTCGGTGAGGGGAACTACCGTTCCCTCGAGCGGACCGGCCATAACTGCAAGCCTTGGATTCATCCGTGTCCTGTCCCTCCGCCTGTCTAAGACAATTTCACCATAATCAGCATTGTGGGAGATGAGTATTACTCGACGACAATCTTCTCACAATTCATCAACCCTTCAAATTCAAAACGCAATCCCGAGGGATAGCGTACCTATCAGATTTGATAGTGATTCGCCCTCTCGGAGCGACGGAGCATCGAGCCTTCCGTCCGCGATCCTACGCTTCTTTGTCGGCTTCTTGCCGTAAAAATTGGCCGTGTCTTGAGCCATTAGTGAAGGAGCCCGCTGTTGGGAACGCTTCTTGATACTGCCCAGTCAGCAGCATCGCAGATCAGATAAGAGTAAAGGGAGAAGCTCAATGCTTTTGGTAAGAGATGTAACGGGACCGGCTCAAGCAGTCGCGGGCAGCACGGCTACTTACAGTGTGACTTCATTCAACGTTGCCGACCCTCCTGCTGGTGAGGTGAGCCAAATAAGCTGGCGAATCGAGAGCGGCGGGGAATCGGTTCGCGAATTCAATTCTGTCGGCCGGTTGTTGAACTTCGAAGTGCCGGCGAACCTTATAGGCAAGTCTCTTACGGTAATGCCATTTCGCAATGTGCCGACGCGGGTGGTATCTGTGGTCACTCGCGTGATAAGCGCGGACCAAACTAGCACCGCCGCGAGTAACCTGATTGTCCTCGCGCGAGATGATTGGAGGCCGAAGCCCCTGCCAAGACTCGGGAGCATTATCGACAGATCTGTTCGCACGCAGGTCTTCATTCATCACACCGACGTAGTCGATTCCGGCTCAACGCCAAATGAATGGGAGAGCCTTGATGACGTCAAAAGCAGAATGCGCGACCTCCAGACGATTCGCTCTGCTGACCTTGGTGCGGATGTTCCTTATTCGATGGTCGCGTTCTGCATGTCGAATGGAGATCTCGTGCTTTGTGAAGGGCGCGGCGTCGATCGTCAGGGCGCACATACAAAGGGACACAACACGAGAGGCATCGGGATCGCGTTCCAGGGAAACTTCGAGCCTGAGGACACGCCGCTCCCCACTAATCTCAACGCTAACGTGCTCGCACTGGCCGCTTGGTTGCGGAAGCTTCGCGAGCAAGAAGGTTTTCTAAATCTGGGCACCGACCATCCTGGTGACCGCGAGGTCTTCGCTCACAAAGATGTGAAGCAAACGGACTGCCCAGGGCGGCACCTCATCGCGCGGCTCGCGATGATTCGTTTTCTGTGAGCACCTGGCGGTGCCGAACGGATGAAGCGCCATTGCTTGGCGGGGATCGGCTGGGAATGAACCTCGAGTGCGCGGCTACCGGAAAGCCCTTCAGTCTTTTGTAGCTCACATCGCAGATTTGAGAAATACATTGCGAAACGTGGAGTTCGGTTCTACCCGGCTCTCGCGTCTGAGAATTCATCTGTAGATAGGCTAGGAAAATCAAAGAGACCTGTTTGTAACAAGGAGAATGACATGAAAAGTACGTTCAATCGGCAATTACTCGCCACAGCTGTCTGCTGGGTCTTGGCTGGCTCCGCAATCGCGGACTCCGGTGACAAGAAGCCAAACGGTAACTCTCAAACAACGAACCAGACGAGTGGGTCTCGGTGTAGCGGCAAGGTCTTCAGAGTAGACGCCGCGACCCAAACGTTCACAAATGAGAAGGTTCGCGGGCCAATCTGCGTCGAGGTTTCCGGTGTAAACGTACTGCGGTACGACGCACAGCTGGGTTCAACGTCCACCTTCACGCCTGGGCCCGATCTGAGTGGGCTCGGCTTCGTACCATCCGTAGCTAAACCAGCCGCGAAGACTGATACGACGATGCAGACAACGAAGTCTGCGAGCGAGAGTTTGCACGCTCTGGGTCTCGATCAACAGAAGTCTAAAGTAGACCCGATAGACGTTAAATTCGGCGATATCGTCGACCGGCTCAATACCGTTGAGAAAAAGGTGTCGGAGCTAATAGACGATATCGATACTGCAAACGAGACGGTTCGGGCGGCGGGTGCGCGGATAAAGGCGCTGGTCGAGTCGTCCGACGCCTTTCTTCGTGGCGGGGGAGGGCCAACAGCGTTGCTAACCGAGATAGGAAAGACTCTAGAATCCATAAAGCTCGATAGCGCGGTTTGGCCGTCCAGCAAAATAGAATCGCAAAAGGGCACGCTCGCAATCCTAAAGAACGATCTCGAAGCACTCAAGTCTTTAGAGGGGTGGAGCACCTGGTATTCAATCAAAGGGGCCGCCTACGAATCAATCAAAGCTCGGGTTGCCGAGCTGCAAACCGGGCTGAAGGCCCTCGATTCCAACAGTGATACCGCGAAGAAGTTTGGCGACGCGCTGGATAATGTTCGACGCTGGCTGGCAATCCTTACTGGAGTCAAGACAGCGGACAGCAAAGCATTCACTTTATCCACCTGCGCGTGTTGTGGATTCTCATTCGGCGATACCAAATCCACGAAGATCGAGTTAATCAAGCGCGACAGGCTGGCAACTGCAGGAACGGCGCCGACAAAAGACGAGATCGTTACTATTGAATGCACCACTCCATTTTCGATCAGCGGCGGATTTGGGTTCAGTTCGGTCAACGAAAGAGAGTTTGTTTTTGTCTCCTCGAAACCACCCGCGGGGACCACGAGTCCGATCAACACATTCGGCTTTAAGAACAACTCGTCTTTTCGCACGATTCCGCTTGTGTTGATCAATACACGTGTTTATGAATGGAACGATAGCATTGCTCTTCATGCGAGTGCAGGCGTTGGCGTTGACATAAAGACGGGCCAGCCCGCTGCCGGCACCGATATCGAGTACATCGTTGGAGGTAGCCTGTCTTTCAAGCGTGGCTTCTTCGTCACGACGGGCGTCCATATCGGCAGAGTTTCAAGCCTCGCCGGCGGTTTCAATCTTGGCGACACAGTGCCCAGCGGGTTGAGCGCGCCGCCAATTGAGAAGACCTGGAAGCCCGGTTTCATCGTCGCCTTCAGCTACAAGATCAAATAGAGTCGATGGGGGACGGAGATTTCCGAATCCGTCCACTTCCGCTCCCGGTCCAGGCAAAGCTGAAGATCGTCTGGCTCGGGAGCGCAAACAAAGGAGAAACGTCATGTCGACACCATCAGAATTCGCTCTGAAACTTGCCGCAATCGCGGAAGACCAACACACGAGGTTCCATCTTCTGGACGAGGCAGATCCGGTGTTGTGCTCCCAGATCAAAAAGTATTGGGATGACCTTCGTCTGGGCTTCACTAGTTGCGTAAGCGTGCCGTGGTCTGCGGTCTTCGTCTCGTGGTGCGTCAAACAGGCCGGAGCGACGTCCGCCGAATTCAAATTCGCGGCGGCTCATTCAGTTTTTGTTCACAAGGCAATTGAAAACGCCCGCAATAATACTGGCTTCTTCCGTGGCCGTGAGATTGCAGCTCATCCGCCCAGCGTCGGCGACATCATTCAAAACAATCGCGGCGGCACCACTCACGATTTCGCGTTTGCCGGTGCCCACGAAAACTATCCGTCTCACTCGGCAATTGTCGCAGAGATCGGACAGGACTCTACCAGCCGGTACGCGCTCACGATAGGCGGGAATGAGGGGAACTCGATTCGGCAGACGATCGTTCGTCTGACGCCCGAAGGTTTGATAAGACAGCGCCCAAGTAACCCATTCATTTGCATTATTGAGAACCTAAAATAGGTTCCTGGCCGATGCATCAGTAGTTCAGCGGTCTTCAACGCCGCCACGTAGTGAGCATCGGCGGGTGTGGTCGCCGCCTTGAGACCAATACCGTCGAACGGCAAGTGCTTAGTGGTCGACGGTCACGATTTCTGTGCCGGCGACTTTTCTGACTGTCTCTTCCAGCGAAGGATGAAACTTTGCTTTGAAGATGCGATTGAGTCGGTGCATCAAATCTTCGCCGCGACGCGACGAAGGTTGGTTAACCGGCGGTGATTGCTCTCGCGATGGCAGCGGAGTGCGAAGCCTCTTGCGCCTTCAACCGAAACAAAGCGATCAAAGGGAAGCTGGATTTCTAGCCAGGAGGAAAGCCAACCAGGTGAGATCGGTCCGAGTCTTTTACGCGGTGAGACTCTCTTACCGCGTCAGTACTACGACTAGGAGAAAAAACATGAGCACGCCAATGCAACCACCACAAATTCCGAACCCGACGCCACCGGTTCAATTCAAGTCAAAGCAAATCCGCATTCTTGACGCCGAAGTGGATTCGCTGATTCGCGTCAAGCGAGCCCGGCAAACGTTTTCTGTGAGCGGGACCGGCTTGAGCGTCGCGGTCCTGGACACGGGTCTTCGTACAACGCACGTCGACTTCGCTGGCCGGGTTCGCGCCCAACACAATTTCACAAGTGACAATGGTGGGGATGAGAACAATGCGGCGGATGGTAACGGCCATGGAACGAATGTCGGCGGGATTATTGTCGCAAACGGCGTTCATGTTGGGATTGCACCTAGCGCCGGGATCATTGCGTTGAAGGTATTGAGCAACTCGGGCGGCGGATCATTCGATGCAGTTGACAACGCATTGCAGTGGGTCCTCGACAATCGGACCACATTCAACATTTCCGCGGTGAGCCTTTCCCTTGGCGACGAATCGAATGAAACCGATGATTCGCCGCATGAGGGAAACAATACTCAGCGCCTTGTGCGCGAGCTTCGGGATTTGAATGTTCCAGTCGTCGTCGCTGCCGGGAACGATTACTTCCGGTTCAAAGAACAAGGCATGGGTTTTCCGGCGATTCTTCGGGAGACAGTGAGCGTCAGCGCTGTCTATGATGCGAACGAAGGAGGTTTCTCTTACGCGAGTGGCGCAGAAGCCTTTTCAACCGGTGCCAACCGAATAGCCCCATTCGCTCAACGCCTTCACGAGGACGTCAATGGTCAAACGAGGACCGATATCTTTGCGCCGGGAGCTCCAGTTACTTCATCTGGAAATGAAACTGACGTGGGGGAATCGGTGCAGCAAGGCACCAGGCAAGCGACGCCGGTAACAACGGGGGTTATCTTGCTTATGCAGGAATTCTTTTTCAAAACGACCGGTCGAATGCCAACTGTCGACACACTCGTGACATGCTTAAGAAACGGCGCCGTCTCGATCAATGATGGCGATGACGAAGATGACAACGTGCCGCATACCGGTAAGAACTTCCTTCGCATTGACGCGTTGTCGGCCTTGGAAGCTGTGAGAAGAAACCTGCAGAATGAGTTGCTGCGGACTAGAATGGCGTTCCGATGAATTGGAAAGAACACCTTCGTGTTACGAGTACGGTCTGAGCGGTTAGCGCGACGGCCAACCGGGTCCTTTCTGCCGTGGTCTTTCAAACCTGTTCTTTTTTCTGGCGCCAGTTGGGGGGCGTCTCGCTTCCAATATCGCTTTCAGAATCTCCTGCGCAATTTGCTGGGCGGCGAAGTCGCCGTTCCAGGCAGTTACTTTGCCGCTTGCTACTACCACGCTCGTCTGCGGGTTCGTCACCGTGTAAGCGTAGTTGAATCAGAACTCCGCTCGGTTGATGTCAATTCGGAGGTCGGCCATCTTCTCGTCGCGTACTATCGCCAGGCCGAGCGACCTGAGCTCAGGCCGTTTGCGCAGTTCGCTCTCGCGTTGTTGAGCCGCAAGATAAAAGGCCATCGAGCTAACTGTCATCGTTCGAGCTAAACGCAGGATGTCTGCCAGGTCAGCACGACTGCCGAATTCTCGCGAGGCACTTCGGTCGATACCGGAAGTTCGATCACCGGACGTTCTATCGATACCGCGGCCCGATTTACAAGGCCGATTTTCTAAGCTTGCATCCGAACGCTGCCGTCCTGTCGATCAACGACACGAGCCTTCCCGAAGGCGGGCCGACGCCTGCGCATGCTACTCATCAGAGCGGGCTGGCGTCAGACATTCCCCTTCCGCGCTCGTACACAAACGCAAATCGAGAGGAACGCTCAGCCTTCTTTCGGCGAAGCGCATCTCGTCCACGACTATCCGGACCAAATTGAAATGTTTTGTCGATTTCACCATATATAATTGGAGACCCAGACGGAGGATAACCAAACTGCGGCGGTGGAATGTGGTTAGCCCGTGACTCAACCGATATCGAACCGAGACGGCGTGATGAAGCGGCAAATCCTGATGAAGCGGCAAATGCTATTGTTGTCTTACGTCAGTCCGAGCAAAATCGGTTCGTCTTGGGTTGGGTGGACAAGTTCAGATCATAGCAGTCGTGTCCCTAAGACGTCGCGCAGGAGACTACGGTGATGAGCAAGTCGATTGGAAAGCAAGACACCACGGTCAGGCGTCGTCCTCTTAGAGTCTATGCCTTCGATCCGTCGCGGGGCCGCTCGCTTGGCAACTACATGACGATCAACACCGACTACGAAGACGTAGTATCCGGGCCGGTTGGCAAGTACCTCGAGGTAATCGATTATGATGCCACTCGAAACCAGTATTATCGCGCGGTCGATCTTAACGATGCGGATATCCTGATCCAGGGCGGACTGGATCCCAACGAATCCGACCCTCGCTTCCATCAGCAGATGGTCTACGCGGTTGTAAGCGAAACCATAAAGCGATTCAAGTTTGCTCTCGGGCGCGACATTGTGTGGAGCTTTGGAAGGTGGGTGTCCGAAGAGTCGAACCTGCGAGAGCGACTCCGAGTATTCCCGCACGCGATGCAGGAGCCGAACGCATACTATGACCGTGATTTGCGTGCGCTTCTGTTCGGATACTTCAGGGCTTCTGAAACTGATGCCGGGTTGAACATACCGGGACAGACCGTCTTCACCTGCCTGTCGCACGACATCATCGTGCATGAGGCAACTCACGCACTGGTTGACAGTCAGCGCGATTTCTTTACGGTGCCCGCCAGCCCCGATGCGCCTGCCTTTCACGAGGCCTTTGCGGATATTGTGGCGCTGTTTCAGCACTTCAGCTTTAGTGAAGCACTGCTGGAGATGGTACAGCAGACCGGCGGCAACATCTTCCGGAGCGTCATCGATCCGGAAAGCACGCCGAGCAAAAACGGTCCTGCAATCCAGGCGAATCTGACGACCGACAATCCACTCGTCGGTCTGGCCAAACAATTCGGCGACGCGATGGGAATGAGAAAGGCTTTGCGCTCAGCCCTGGGCACACCGCCGGACACGAACGATCTTGCGAAATTCACCGAGCCTCACACTCGCGGTTCGATACTCGTGGCAGCGGTGTTCGACGCGTTCTTTACCATCTACGTGCGACGCACGCGGGACCTCATTCGCATAGCCAGAGCGGGCGGAGCCAGAATAGCCTCGGGCGACTTGAATCATGATTTGGCAAGTCGTCTTGCGGACACCGCGGCAAAAACAGCAGAAGGACTTCTCAACATTTGCATACGAGCTCTCGACTATTGCCCTCCAGTGGACATCAGGTTCGGAGACTTTCTCCGCGCCATTGTCACCGCTGATGTCGATCTTGTCTCGAGCGACAAATACGACTTCGGGATGGCGTTGATCCAGGCGTTTCGATCCCGTGGAATCCATCCGGAGGGGGCGAGTTCATACTCGGAAGAGGCTCTCTTATGGCGCTCGCCTGAAGACCTTTCGGGCAAATCTCTTCCTCGTTGCGCGGGGCTGAAGTTCGATGTATTCAAAACCGACGACCTAAAACAGCGCCGGGAAAACGGAATAGCCTTGCACGCATTTGCGGTTAAGAACGCGGACGCGCTTTGCCTCCTCACAGACGATAAAATCAAGATTCAGGCTCGCACGCATCACGAAGTGCACAGGGTAGGTCCGGATGGTCGGGTCATCTTTAACGTGGTTGCCGAGATTACGCAGCGTAGACCAGTGCTGTTGGACCCGGCGTATCCTGAATTAGGAACTTTTGATTTTTATGTATCTCAAGGCCGGTAGTGAGCTGAAGAACCCCGCCGAAATCTCCGGATTGTCTGTGAAAGTGCTTGGGCCTCCGGATTCTGAGGACTTCCTTTCTCAGATGGATCCGCCCCAGGGCCACCATTATCTCGCGTTTCTTGACGGTGAGCTAAAAGGTGCCGATGATTACCAGATTTTCTCGCAAAAGTGGACTCGGACAGCGGTCCAAGACTAAACAAGGATGAGATGACGAAACTTCGCGGGACTGCCGCAATGCCTCTCGACGAGCTTGCTTTCTCTCTGGATAAAGCAATGAACAACACCAGTCTGGTTACACTGCTTATGTTTCGCGATACGTATCTGCTCTTTCCTGGTGATGCACAGTACGGAAACTGGAGATGGTGGCTGGAGAACGAGAATGCGGATGACATCCTGGCGAGAATCAACTTTTATAAGGTGTCCCATCACGGGAGCGTGAATGCAACTCCCAAGGATGCAGTTGAGAAGATGAGCGTAGGAAACTTTGGCGCAATGGTCTCGACGCAGAGCTCCCCGTGGGAATCAATACCAAAGCCGGAGTTGATGACCGCGCTCAGCGATTGTGCCACAAATCGGATTGTTCGAAGCGACTGGCTGCATATCGCTGATGCGCCAGACCCACTCAACTCAGCCGAGCCGATCCAGCCCAAACAACTGCCCCCGGGGTTTAGCAAGGGCGCTCTTTGGTTCGACTACTCGGTAGAATTGTAATTGGTCACCCTGCCGACTCGAGATCATGGCGGCGACCGCATGAATAGCGACCGGCATAGGCGGGCGGACGATCAATGCGCAATCGATTCCCGTCCGCATGCAACTCACTCAATAACCGAGAAAGGATAAGTGATGGCAAAACGAAATAGCTCTGCTTCGAAGGCGAAGTCCGCGCCGGCCGACCCGATTGTTTGCTTACCGAGACGGCTTCCCAAAAAACTGTGGATCGCCGCAGCCCGCACGGCGAGTGAGATCAACCCGGTAAATCATCCGAATCTCAGCCGGCTCGTCGGGATCATGCCGGGCTTTCAGCCTACAAAGGAACGCATTGCCGTGGTAACGACAAAGTATTGGGGAAGCGGCGGCGTACACCTGACTGTAGGGTTCCTCGACAACCCACCGGCGAATCTGCGCAAACGGATTCTGTCGCACATGAATGCCTGGAGTGCTACCGCGAATGTTAAGTTCGTTGAGACTAAGACTAATCCGAAGGTTCGCATAGCGCGTACCGCTGGTGACGGGTACTGGTCCTACCTCGGCACCGATATCAACCATATTGACCCGAGCGAGCCAACCATGAACCTCGATTCGTTTACAATGAACACGCCCGAGTCAGAGTATCATAGGGTTGTTCGTCACGAGACGGGTCATACGCTGGGTTGTCCACACGAGCACATGCGGCGCGCGCTTGTGAACTTGATCGATCCAAAGAAGGCAATCGAATTCTTTGGGCGAACGCAGGGTTGGAATCCAGACGAGGTGCGCGCACAGGTGCTGACTGCACTCGAAGAGTCCGCACTGATACATACGGCGCAGGCCGATCAGAATTCGATAATGTGCTACCAAATCCCCGGCATCATCACTAAGAATGGCAAACCAATTATTGGTGGGCTGGATATCGATAAATCAGACGCCGGATTCATGGCTTCGATTTACCAAAAGCCTGGTTCGGCCAGCAACATCGTCAAGCGACCGACCGCAAGACGACGAACGCAGTAGCTACAAAGTTCGCAACAGAAGACGTGTGCCCTCGGTCTCGAAGACGTATCGGGAACTGGTCATTATGGACGCGCGCGAAGATGATCGTCCCGGAACTACCGATCCAGGGATGATCGGCAAGGTGCAGCAGATTACGAAGATGACCGGCGAGGTTCCGGATAGGCAGCGAAAGCGGCAAGCGGCCCCAGGCTGACCAAATGCTCTGCGCTTCGCTTCTACGCAGATGCTAAGCGCAAATACAATCAGTCCAGAATGCGGTAGAACCGGAGGTACGACAATGACCATGAATATCATCGCTTAATGGCGCAGGCTTCAACATCGTTTCGCTCTAACGTAGAACGTCGATCTGCAAAGCCGTGGCGGTTCAGTCTTTAGACTTGCTCCTGAGATCGGTTGAACCTTGGCGTGCCGTCGATATCTCTTTTAGGATTTCCCCAGCAATGCGGGGAGCGGCGAAGTCGCCGTTCCAGGCGGTTACTTTGCCGCTTGCTACTACCACGCTCGTCTGCGGGTTCGTCACCGTGTAAGCGTAGTTGAATGAGAACTCCGCTCGGTTGATCTCAATTCGAAGGTCGGCCATCTTCTCGTCTCGTACGATCGCCAGGCCCAGCGACTTGAACTCGGGCCGTTTGCGTAGTTCGCTCTCGAGTTGTTGAGCCTCGAGATAAACCGTCATCGAGCTTACTGAGATGGTCTGCGCCAATCGCATGACATCGCCCGCGTCTGTGCGTGCTCCCAATGTGCGAGCCGCAGTCCGATTCAGGCCGCCGCCGGAATTGGTGATGCCGGTTACCGGTCTTCGCGGGAGGACGATGATGCTGCCGGCGTAATCTCCAAGCTGAAGTTCTCGGACCATATTCCCGAAGCTACTGTCCCAGGCATCGCGCCTGAAACCGCCGTTCTCAACAAGCAATTGCCCGTAGCCCAGCGCTTGAAGCCGCTCGCTTCCAGCGATGCGAGCCTGAAAATCTTTCGGGTCGAGGCCGGCTTCGGCTGCAGCCTGGGTCACCGGCAGGTCGGCGAAAAAGCGGCGCGATAACGCGTTGATTGGTTCACTTGTAGAACTGATCGACTGGCCGCCGGCTTGACCAACAGCGCTTTGAAAACGGGCGATGTCTTTTTCCATCAATCGGTCGAGCCTGTCCTGTGCAGGATAAATTGCCAGCGCCTTTTCACGGTCAAAGCTGGCAAAAGCCAGGCCTCGCACGACTGGCCGCACTTCGTCCTTGAACGTCTGGATGCCCGCATAGTGACAGCTCATGCACGAGCGCCCGGTGCGTATCACCGGATCATCCGGGTTGTTGCGGTCCGCGACTATAGCGATCGGCGCTTCGTCGATCCGACGACCGGCGGCGTTGATCAACAGGTAAGCCTGAAGCCCGTTCGGCAGATTGAAAACGATTTCGCCGCCCGCTGGATTCAAACGAAGCGGGTCCCTGAAAATATTCTGGCCGTCGAGATTGTTTCTGAAATCGAAGCTCTTCCAATAGGCGCCGTGCGGAGAAACGTGTCGCTCGAGGACTCGATTGTTCCGAGACACGCCGCTCGTGCGCAAGCCGGCGCGCGCGACGTTCTTTTCTTCTTCAAGGTCTCGTACAGCATCGACGCCAAGTTGCCGCTCGAGTTCCTGAGCCGTTCGCGGAAGGCCGAGAATATCGTGATAAAGCGGGGGCACCGATGCGTTCGCAGCAAACCAGTCGGCGCGAATGTAAGGCAACGTCGCGTTCGAAAGCCGCTCGATGTTTTGCGATTCAGTGTTGCGAATGCCATAAGGATATGCGGCGAGAATCGAGTCCCATGTCGCGGCTGTCCAATTGTAATCTCGCAAGTCAACGCGAAAGACGGTTCTTGCCGGATCAATCGGAGTTGGTGGATTGATCTCTTTATGCCAGGAAAGGCTGTTGACGAGCTTTGAGAGAGCGGCTCTATACGTTTCCAGGTCCGCATCCTGAACGCCGGCGTTGAAAAGATGAGCCAGGCTGAAATAGCGGAGGAAGCCGCGATCTCGTTCCCGCGCTTGCAGCAGATCATTGCGGATGAGCGACAGTATTGCAGGCTCGGTTAAGAAGACTCGTTTTGGAACTTTGCTTTCGTCATCCCAGCCTGGCGCGCCGTCGAGAATCCAGTTCCTGAGCGCCGCCCTCTCTTCCTTTGATAACTCGGGTCCGCCCATTGGCATCGTACCCGACTCAACCAACTTGAGCAGAGGCGAGTTCGAGTCCCCTGGAATCACCGTCCGCGTGGCTACCAGGCGATTGCGGTCGAGAACAAAGACATTTTTCCGAGCGACGCCGTTTGCCCCGTGGCATACGAAGCATCGTTGAGTGAGAATCTCGCGAGCAATGACTGCGTTCTCGCGTTGCCGATCATCGGCGGAACGTCCCTGAACGAATGCGGCTAGAATTGCCAGCATAATGCAACAAATGACGGCGTGAAGAATTCGGTTTCGTGAGGGCATGTAATGAGTCCTCCAGCGGATGTGATCAACGAATGACCAAGGCAACGCCCGTACCAGCGCCTAAATTGCTCCTGAATAAGATTCGGTCATATTTCCAGGATGTAACGAGTGCAGGGGAAGTCGGACTATTGCAACGTGATCATTGCAGCGACGAACTCTCGGGTGCGAGGATCTGCGGTCTTTCTCGAAGACCAGTTACTCGAAGACCATCTATCTGAGGCAATTCAGGAAGGGGTTTTGGATGTCCGCCAAGCTGCCAGCTTATCGTCGTATTCGGATGCGCCCCTGTGGGTCAGGCAACGACAAGCCGGCAGCTTTGCGGACTTGTAATCGAATTGCCCTACAAGAGATCGTTGCGTCTGCAAAGTCAGGCCGGCCGGCGTTTCGTTCTTTACGCCCACTAATTTGAAAGGCTCGTTCGCAATTTGCATCGCGCGCAAGCGAAGCTGTGCCCGCGAACTAATCTGCTTTCGGCTACCCGAGGTCCTCATGAAACTTCGCTTATCCTTGCGTCTGCTTTTCCGTGTAATGTTTTGTCGTCCTTACCATTAATAGATTGAAGAGCAAGAACGGAGATTCCGCGCTTCTCTACTTGATCATCTTGAAGAAACAGAGCTCGGACTCAGGGTGTTGTCGAGACCGATCAGCATTGCTCGCGATCGGCTTAATCACAAAGGAAAGGTGATAAGACAATGAGCGAAACTATGACCAGCTTCTCTTCACTCGGCGGAGTTCCGGTTAATTACGCAAGGGCGCCGGTCGCTCCATATGGCACAAGAGGCAGGCCTCACACCTTCAATTGTACGACGGGGTTTCTACAGAAACTTGAAAACTGCTTTGAAGAACTATTCACGGTCAGTCCGCTAAGCCGGGCTGAGATCATCACTTCCGCCGGAGCCTTCGTCGAAAAGCCGGGCTTCCATGGCCTCGGGCGCGCCTTCGATTTGGACGCATTGTTCTGGTCAGGCAGAGACTTCATAACTCTTCGGTTTCCCACCGATCAGAGATTCTATCTCGGTGTCGAGGCGGTGTTGAGAAAGCACTTCGGCACCGTGCTGAACTACTTGTACAACTCGGACCACCACGATCATCTGCATGTTGATGACGGATCGGAGGTCGGCTTCGTCAGATCCTCGACGTCGCGAGTATTCTTCGTGCAAGCGGCCCTCACCCACGTCCTCGATGTGCCGGTTGGTATCGATGGTGCATACGGCCCCGAGACCGAGGGCGGAATTCGCACGGCGTTCGCCAGGCTCGGACTGAGTGGCGATCTTACTGCTCGTGAGGTGTGGCTTGAATTCCTCACTTGCATAACGAGCGAAGCATTTTGAGGAGTCCTTCTGTCTGTTTAAGGTTGGTGTAATGTTTTGACGCTCACCTCATATACTTACGGGAGAGGGGGAAACTCGAGTCATCAGCTCTCGCGTCAGGTCCGAACAGTTCTCAGAGCCGATTAGGCACTCTGTCCAATCTGAGAATTGATTAAACAACGGTCGATCAAATAAATCAGCGGAAGGCCGCTGTACGGAGGTCTCCATGCGCAGCTCAAGAATCACTCTCCTCGCCAAATCCGATTCGATTGCTGTCGACTTCCGAAAGGCGGTTCCGGTCGTCCATGGAATGCTCATAACTGATGCCCTCGATCAGCCGCCGCTAATCTCCGATCCAGTTTGATGAAGAGCAGGCAAAACACTTCCTGGATCAGCCCGCGACTGCCGAGGGGATAATTGTCGGGAAGAACCTAACGGGCGCCAAAGTCCAACTTGAAAACGCGCCGGCTGGAGTTGAAGTCAAGGTAAAGGGTACTCCCGAGAGCAACAGACTCACCTTTACGCTGACTTCCAAATCACCCCTGGTACCCAGCTTCGTATCCGTCCTGCAGTTCGTGGTTGTGCGAAACAATGATGTCGCGAAACTGTCCTACAGCGTATCGAACAGAGTTGAGGTCCCGATGCTCGACAGCATCGCACCGACTAAGATCAAGCAAGGCGATGCAGACAAGGAGATCACCCTCACTGGAACGAGCTTCATCAAAATCGCTTTTTAGTGTTACCGGGTGCGAAAAGATCAAGGTTAAGGATCCGGTTTGGCAGAGCGCCACCCAGATCAAGATCAAAGTGGATGTTCCGGCGGACGCCGCAACCGGACAATGCAATATCCAGGTAAAGAACGGTGACAACTTTATTAGCGGTGCGCAGCCGCTGACAATCGAAAAGAAGAATCCCTAGTCTCACAAGCGACGATCGGAGATCGGCAGTAAGTATGAGTTGCGGTACTGTTTGCGGCAGTCGGGACGAAGCAAGTCACCCGACCGTACCGATGGTGAATCTCGGAAGCAATACCGCTCGCTCGATTTCGAAGACCTTCTGATCAGACCTGCCATCGAACAAATCCAGGCCCGCGGCAAGCAAGGTCGCGGGCCGTTCGTTCTTTACGCCAACCAGTTTGAAGCGCACGATACCCGTTCGATTGGCGCGTTCCTGTTTCTCGGCGACTCGAGATGCGGCGTAGAGCGTGTCGCCGGCCAGCAGCGGGTTCGGATGGCTGCCTTTGTCGTAGCCGATCTCCCACAACGCGTTTGCGGTTGTATCGCGGCTCGCAAGCGAAGCTATCCACGCGAAAACCAATCCACCTTCTACTACTCGAGTCTTCGTGAAACTGCGCTCGCGGCAGTACACTTCGTCGAAGTGCAGCGGGTGGCTGTTGCGAGTCAGGATCGTCAACTGCATGTGCTCGCTCTCGCCGACTGTGTGACCGATGCTGTGAAGAATTACATCGCCGACTTCAAAGTCTTCGAAGCACCCTCGCGGACGCCCGCGCCACCTGGGAATGGTGATCTCGCCAGAAAGTTCTGGAGGCATCGAGCCGTCTCGCACCGGCGCGACCGGCGCCGGCGCGGGCAGCGCTTGCTCAGGTATCACAGACTTCAGGCTGTCCATTCCGGTTCCTGCCGATCTGGTCTCGTCTGAGATCGGGGTATCCTTGCTTACTGCGACTGAGTTAGGAGGATCGAAGGCCGCATCGGGATGCGCCCGGCCCTCTAGATGACCGGTTGGGATCAGGGCTTTTCGCTCGAACGTTACGACTACCAGACCATCTTGATTGACTCCCGTTGTTCGAAGATGAACCACGCCACGATCTGGTTTCGACTCGGACACTCGCAAGCCAAGGATCTCGGAATAGACCGAAAGCGTGTCGCCTGAGTAAGCGGCGTTTGGAAACTTCAAGTCGATGTAAGAAAGATGAGCGATCGCTTGTTCGGACACATCGTGCACGGTGAAACTCAAAGCGAGATTGAGCATCACCAGCGGGTTGACTACGCGATCGCGCAACCCAAGCTCCCGAGCGAAACGGCGGCTTGAATAGAGGGGGTTCGGATCGAGAAACGAAGCCGAAAACATCGCCAGCATCCCGTCGTCAATGGTCACCTCCCAGGGATGGTGATAAATATCGCCGACTCGAAAGTCGTCCAGCAGGCGACCGTATTTGGGTTCGATGACTCTGCGTCCGGATGAATTCATTTGTCGTCAATTCTGAACATGATGCCGAAAGGAGTAAAGGCCCGCACGATGTATCAGTGACAGAGACGTCGTTTCGCGCAAAGACGCCCGTAAGTAAGCACCGCAAAGACGCAAAGTTTCAGCTGCAGTAGAAGGGCAGGGCCGACGCGGCGGATTACGAAATGGTCCATTCGCCGCGCAGGAATGCCAATGCTGTTTCGACAAACTGCGAGGTCATTTCGCCAAAGATGGGACCATGGCCGCCGTTCGGAACAACCCACAGATACGAGCGAGGGATTGCCTCATACATTTCCATTGCCAGACCGACCGGATACAACGGATCCCGATCGCCATGCACGATCAGAGTTCGCGCCGTGATGGTCGACAAGTAAGGCGGCGTGAAATTCATGTCGTCATAACTGTCCTTGAGTGCACTCATCAGCTCCCATAACTTCTTGATTTGTTCATCGCCGTGCTTGTGCCATTGTCGCATCTGTTGCCACTCTGCCTCGCTGTGTTCTTGCGCGGTCAGTTGGTTCATAAGCGACCGCGCCTGCTCGGGAAAATATGGTGTTGCGCTTACCAGAACCATTGCCTCGACGCGACCGGGCTGCTGCGTGGCCATGTGGAGAAGCGTCTTGGCGCCAAGGCTCAACCCGATGGTTTTGAAGCGGTCAATATGTAAACGATCCAACAGCGCGAAAACATCCAGGGCTGCTTGCTTGAAGGTGAACGCCGGCGAAGGATTGGTTGATCTGCCGTGACCCCGCAAATCCGGTATCACCAGCTTGTATCCGTCAGGCGGCTCGTTGAAGATGAGTTCCCAATTGGCGCCAACACCGCCTCCGCCATGCAGCAGCACGAGCGGTTCACCTTCACCGCGAGTCTCGTAATACATCTCGATGTCGTTGACAGTCTCGATGTGCCCGGCGGTCGGACTTGTGTTCATTCAGTCACCTTGTTGCGCAGGCCAGGCGCTCGGTCGAATCACTTAAGACTCGTGAGGCCCAGATGCAGCTTCATAAAATCAATCGCGCTCCGAATGATTTCCCGAGACCGTTCATCGTCAGTCTGGTTGTCAAATCCGTGAACCCCCTCCGGATGATTGGCAACGATGATTGAAGCGTTTTTTGAAATCGCCTCACGGATGAAACGGTCAATTGAATCGTTCATCGCAGGAACTTCATCCAGACCGGCGCGAGCGATAAACATCGGCGCAAGCTTGGCGGCGTCATTCGCCAGATATGTGATTGGCGAGAATCTCTTGACCATCTCGGACGTTTCGTTAGTTCTATGCGATTCGGATTGTTGAATGTCCAGGAAGGCGTAAAACGCAACGAGACAGCGGACGTAGTCAGGCGTGCCACGCATGCCGAGGCTCAGCAACGGACCGCCGGCGGAATAGGCTGCAAGGCAGAGCCGCTCCTTATCGATGTTGAGTGAGTCGGCGTTCGCCCGAACATAGTTGATGGCGGCGGTCACGTCGCTTGCAGCTTCCGCAAGCAACGGCTTTGGATAACCGAGTCGATGCGTAAAGGTGACGGCTATCATGCCTGAGGCGGCTATCAATCGTCCCCAGGACTTGTAGATGCCCCAATTTTTCGGTTTGAATTGCGCGCCGGCGCCTCCGTGAATAAAGACGACGGCCGGCCGGCGCTCGGCATTTGCGAGCCCCGGAGGGATGTATACGTCCATCAACACGTTCGGATCGTTGGTGGTGGTGTACTTCAAATCAGACTTAACGATAACCTTGTCCATCCCGGGCACGCGGTACACCACGGGCATATTAACGATCTCGCGCATGCTTCGCTGGGGAGGACGCGTTACTGGAAGGTCAGTTTGCTGCGATGGCTGCTGTGCTAATGCGGAGGTTGAGGCAAGGAGACCGAGACAAATCAAGACAAGTGAGCGTTGGTTCATAACGAGCGCTTCCATGGCCAATTCAAGCACCTGCTGCAATCGGACGTTCCTGGCATTTGCTTCTGCGCCTTTCTTCAAGCACCGTTACTATCCTTTAGAGCCCTGCGTACAAGGGCACGCACAACAATATAGCTATGCGTAGCCTTTGCCTGCATAACGGCGATCGGATCCAGCGCATTAACCTCGTTTCGTTCGAGAACTTCAACTAAGCAGCGAAGTATCTCCTCTTGGATTAACTTGCTGGGAAGAATCGCTGGGCTATGGAGAAGGACGTTTGTTTTGCCGTTCGACGCACTTTGCATCGAACCATCTTTTCCAACATTGATCTTAATTTCTTGTGGGAGAAACCCTTCATCGCGTAGCGCAATGCAATTCGTAAGAACTGCTGCGACGAATTCTTCTATTATCCGTTTTGCCGGAACAGCTTCGCCGGCACCAATGGAATAGCCGGTTTGTATGTCTAACACGTGAGGTCGGATTTCGACTAAGCTGTGACGCGATTGTGTCTCCAATATGAAAGCTTGATACTCATAACCACCAATGATGGCAAAAGGTGACTCCCCAGTGATAGCGTCACTGAGTTCGGAAACCTGATCCGCAGCTATCAGCGTGACTTCGTCAGGCAAGGCATCAACTAACTCTGACTTAAGCCTGATTCCGCAGAGTTTTCGCTCCCAGATTATCTTTGAGCGTTCGCGGTCTCTGCGCAAGGTTGTTGTCTCATACCCAAGTCTCTCAAGAACGAAACTCAATTGTTTTGTCAGCTGCTGCGCAATCTGTTTGGCTTCTGCCTCCAAGTTGTCGCGCGGGCTCAGTACACCTATTTCATCGAAGAACTCGCTGAAGGAGAGAAGTTCTTCTTTGGAGCCCTGCCTGGTAACGTAAACCTTCTCCTGCTTGAGGCGGTTCTTCAATTCGTTTTTCAGATCTGCAAAAAACTTAGATGAATCACAAACGTCATCCGGTACGGCATCAATCACAACTTCATGGTTTTGATCAACATGTACACGTTCCGCTCCCTTCCAGTACCCCACTGAGTTGGCGACAGTGAATCCCGGGAAATCTAGCAGTATCTCTTCCAAAATCGAATCAATGGACGCTTTGTCAAAAGGGTGTCCATCATTGTCGTGGAGTGGAACGACGACAGACCAAGTTTCGACAGTTTTCAGTACTCCGCTGTTAGTGACCTATACATGATTCAACCAATGATGGTAGCGACCCCAATCAGCGTATCGATGCCGAGACGTGGAAACGTCGGCAAGTTTGCTGAGCTCCCCGGCGCCGATCAGTCTCGAACCAAAGCGGCCTCTTGCTTCTCCGTCGGGTCCTTCTTGGCAGCTCGCCTAACAACGACTCGGTTTTCCTTAGCTTGCTGCTCTTGGTAATACCGGCCCAGCGCTTCAACGTCGTAGTTGAAGCGGGCTGCGATTTCATCTCGAATCTTGCGAGTCTCTTCAACAATCGGATCGCTCCACATGTTCAATCCTCCAGTTCTTCGGGCGTACAGATGATGGGTGTAGCGTAACCAGCGCTCCGGCACGTTTTCTCAATCGCGCTTCGCATCTTGGCATTCGCGATATGTTTACAGTTCCACGTAAGCACATAGTCCACGCCGCCCACACATGCCGCACTGATGTGTAGTGCGTCTGCAGCCGCGTTCTCAGGTATCGCACGCGATTTGAGCAGAGCGTCAGCGAGATGCGTTACGCTTTCGTTGATCTCGAGCAGAGACAGGTTCTCAATTGCTGCCATTCGTTTCGCGGCCATTTCCCGGTCGCCAGCGCGGGCCTCGTCGATGACGATTTGCGAAATGAATAGATCGTATTCTTGGCGCTGGTTGCGCCACCATTCAACTGTGATCTGCTGGTGCGCTGCCACAATAAGATCTCGGCTCGGCCTCGCCACAAGGTAGCTCACTATGCTTGTTTCAACATAGATCCCGGGCTTTTCCATCATCGAAATGATAGCTCATCTCGGTTGGAATGTCTCCGAACGAGTGTCTATAGATTATCGAGATTCAGAAGGTTGGTCACGCAACGAGCGTGGACTGTGGGTCTCTGTCACCGGTCAATTCTTCTAAGACCTCGGTGTCGATACTGTCTCGCTTGGTCGTGTCAAACTGAACTTGGGCAACCGGAACAGTTCCGACCGCTCTCGCGCCTCGTTCCGGCAGACGCTCCCACGAACCTTTTAGCTCATCTTCCGGGATCGCTTGAAGTTGATATACATCGTACTGGTCCGAGTAGTCATCACGTTCCTCATCGAAAGGACAATCGAAAAGATATTGTTCCCCATTGTGAGTCGTGATGAAGATCCGAGGGACATCATAAAAATCGCGATAGCGAATTGTTGACCAACTCACGACAAGCTCCCATTCTGAACGCTTTGGACTTACTCGATCTTCTTGATGCTGTTTATGATTGCCTCCAGTTCGTTACTAATGTCACCCCGTGATTTGCTTGCGACCAGGGTAATGAACACCAACTTTTCGGCGTCTAAAAGAAAGAACACGCCTTCGACCTCGTGCCCGTTGTTCTTTCCTTCATACGGACGCACCGATACTTTCATGCCGCCCATCGTCTCATTGTCCACGTAGCCGCCGGGCTTCATGTCGGTAATCCCGGCTTTCGCTGCCAGAGAATCAAAGAGGCTCACCCTCTCAACTTTTTCTATGTCCGTGGGGATTGGCAGGGCGACGAAAGCGATCTGCGCGGCTCCGCCCTTCGGTAATACTTTGACGGAGTCTTTTTCGGCCTTAACATCCCATCCGGCCGGCACGGTGAATTGAATGCCACCGTCTTTGAACTTGTAGACTCTTGCGGCGTCTTGTCGCGTAACAGCGTGGCCTGATATCGCGGCTGAAGAAACTGACACCACAGCCGCGGCGCATATCGCAGCCGACAGCAAAGTGCAAAGCGAGCCCGTTAGCAGTTGTTCTTTCATCTATTCTCCCAAGTCGTTTATTCAAGGTAGAGATCCGATTGCTTTCGAGGTTCATGGGCACCAGACTCCTTGCCTTATGTCGGCAATAGTTTGTTTGATGATTGTCTTCAGAGTTGATTCATCAACATCGGCGAGTTTCTTCAGGTACAAGCAACCCTTTCCGGTCTTGTGCTTGCCGAGCTTCTTCAGTGACTCCGCATGCCGCAAGAATCCCGACATCAAGTACAAAGTCAGATCGTTCTTGCGCGGTGAGAAGCCAATCAGGGGCCACTCGCCTTTCGTGCCGCTCTCGTACTTGTACCGGTGCCGGCCAAATCCGACTATGCTGGTCCCCCACATCTGAGGTTCGGTTTTGGTCGCAGCTTGCATTATCGCCACCAGGCGAAAGCAGTCCTTACGTCGTTGATCATCCGCGATGCGGTTGAGGAACAGCTCGACGCTCTCTGTGGTTGGTTTTGTTTTTGGTTCAGCCATTCTTACATTCTCCTTGAAGATCTCAGCGCGTCGCCGTCTTAGCCGCGAGCAGCTTGATGATAGCGTCGTGATGGTACGTCTTCGCCAGGTCGAACGCGGTCAAGCCCTCTTTGTTCTTCGCGGTCGTGTCTGCGCCGGCCGCGATAAGCTTTTCCATCACCATCGTGTCGCCGTGATAAATCGATGCTGCGTACAGCAAAGGCGTCATGCCAAACCTGTCCACGGTGTTCAGTTGCGCCCCGTGCGCAAGAAAGGATTGAACGATGCTTACGCGATTCGAGATTGATGCCCACGCCAGATTAGAGATCTTGTCGTCGTCGACTTCATTGGGATCTGCACCTTTGCTGATCAGGAATTCAACGACTGGCGGGTCGTTAAGGAACGTAGCGTAGTTGAGCGCAGTTGACATGACGGTCCCGAGGATCTTCATGCGTTGGAGCTTCGCGCCGGCATCGATGAGAGCTCTGGCCATCTCAACGTCGCCGGCCATCACCGCGAAAAACAAAGCTGATGCTTCGTTCCTAACCTCAACATCTTTTTCGGCGTTGGGCCGCGCGCCTTTTTTCAGCAGCAGTCGAACTACTTCCGCGTTGCCACGGTAGCGCGATGCGATCATCAGCGCGGTCAGGCCGGTAGCCGAGCGTGCGTTCACATCGGCTCCGCGGTCGACGAGGAGTCTTACCTTGTTGATGTCATTTGCTGCCAGCATCAATGCCGTTGTTCCTTGTGCCGTTTTGGAGTCCGGCTTCATCCCCGCGTCAAGGAGCCTTCTCAACTCGGCGACGTCGCCTGTCAGTGTTACTCGTATCCATTCAGCTTGCTCCGTCGGCGCGAAATCTGCGACTTGATATTTCGACATTCTGTCCATCGATTGCGAAGGTATCGCGTGCAGCAGCGCTGCGGTCGCCCAGTTTGTCGCCATGATCGAGACAAACTGATCGTGCTGAAAAGGCGGAAACTCGGTGTTCACGTAAGGCGGGCTCACCGGCGCGGGCGGATGAAGCCGCGATGCAACTCGCCACGAGCCGTCGGTTTGCTGAGTCTTTAGCAGGAACTGAAGGCCGCGCTGATAGGCGGAATCGCTGACCGGAACGCCGGCCCCTTCGTGCAGGGCGACGAGAACCTCTCCCGTTGCGTAAGCGTCGCTGGCGAGTTCCGGTAGTTGTGACCACCCACCGTCCTCGCGTTGCAGGTCGAGAAGCTGGCGCGCGGCTTTCTTGCGAAAATCTCCGCCGGCTTTTGTCCAACTTAATCCGAAGAGTTGAAAGCTCCGATCCTCAGTCGTGCGAGGTTGTGTCTTGAGCAGCCATTCTCTAGCAAGCCGCAAACGGCTCTCTTTCTCGCCTTTGAGTTGTTCCGGCAGATATTGCTCGAGTGCGTTGGCGCAGACGGCCGTAGTTGTGAACAGACTGATGGATTGCGGAGGGCGCTGGTCTATTGTGGGCCAACTGCCATCTGAATGCTGACGCGAGGCAATAAACTTCGCTTCGGCCGCTGTAGTCGTGCTCGGGCGCACGCCGGCCAGGCGCGCAGCGGTCAGCACCCAGCCATCGAACGTCACATCAATATAGTCGTAGCCCTGAATCACTCCGTCGAGGTCTTTCAAAAAGGCGAAAGTGTTTGATGTTGTTTCGCGCGCGATCTTTTCATCAACGGGCACTCCGCGTTCACGCGCCAGCTTGAACGAGATCTCCGGAAGCAGTTGGTGATGACAGGAAGCGCAAGTCTCTCTCTGGTACCAAACAACCTGCGAGTGCTGAATCACCTTGATCGCTTTCGCGGAAGCCGCGCGCAATTCGGGTTCACCTATAGCCATATTCGGATAAGTTGGCAGAGCCGCTACCGAACCGGCAATTGTCTGGGACTCACTTTCTTTCTGGCCTCCAATGGCGCAGAGCACAGTAACCAAGCAAAAGAGAAACAGCCTTTTCATAAGTCACCTATACATGTCGAAGCTATAGATCTAACCACTGGTCGAGCGATTCCACAAAATATTGCTGGCGCCGGGTGGCGTAAGTCGCAAGTGCCTTCGAATGCCAAAGACCAGCAATACCGCGATGAGAAAATAAATCGCCGAACTCGCGCTTATGCTGGTGCTCATCCCAAAGCGCTCGCTTGCCGCGGCTATCGCAATCGGCGCGACTCCTCCGCCGATCCAGCCGAGCGAGTTCATCAATCCAACAGCCGATGCTCGCCGGTCGGGCCGCACTATATCGTGAAGCGAAGCCCAGATGTTGGCATCGTACAGTCCCTTGAAATAACCAAACCCGACGAGTGCTAAGATAACCATTGGGACTGAAATCGTCCATCCCGCGAGGAAGATAAACGGCACGCCCAGCGCCAGTCCAATCGCTTGAGTCATCATCCGTCCGCCGGGCGTTCTTCGAGCGAGCCTGTCGGCAAGCACGCCGCCGGTCAACACTCCGAGCACCGAGGCGATCTGCAAGTAGATGGTGGCGCTGACGCCGGCCATCGCAAGGCTAAGACTAAATTTGCGGAACAGGAATGTCGGCATCCAGGTCAGAAAAATCATAGCTACAAAATTCGCGCCGATGAACACGATGGTTAAGATTCGAACCATCGGGTTGGTTAGCAAATCGATCAGCGTTCTTATTGCGGAAGGGCCCTGGCTGGAAGACGCGAGTTCCGATTGCGCTGTCACTTCGGCGCGGTCGTTTGCCAATTCAGAAGCCGGTTCGCGCAGCAACAGAAGCAGCACCACGCCGAGCAACACCCCCAGCGAGCCGAACAGATAAAAGCTCGACCGCCAGCCGTAATGCTGGCCAAGTACTCCGGCGACGCTGCCTCCTGCGATTGTTCCTGCATAGACGCTGGACTGGTGAATCGACATCGCCCGAGATCGAGTCTCCGGTCCGTGGTAGGCGCTTATGAGCGACATCGAAGCAGGGAAGTAGAAGGCCTCGCCGAAGCCTTCGAGTGCGCGGAACAGAACCAGATGCGCGTACCTCGTTGAAAGCGCCGTCGCAATCGTGATCACCGACCAAAAGACCAGGCCGCCGATGATTAACGGCTTGCGTTTCAACCGATCGCCTATCAGACCGGCGATGGTGCCGAAGCCCGCGTAGACCCACATAAACGCGGCGCCGACAATGCCCAATTGCACGTCGGTGAGATTCATCTCTGATTTGAGCGGCTCGAAGACGGAGAAGATTGCCTGGCGGTCGGCGTAGTTGAAGAAACACACGAACCAGAGCATTGCAACGACGGCCCATTTGTAGTTCTTTCCAGTCAATCTTCCCGGCGTAGCAGGCCCGCAACTTCTTGTTTTCCTGAGAACGGTTCTCAGCATAGTCTCGTTCGTCGCAGGAATGTAGGAACAATAACAGGTCGAGAAGGGTGGCTTGCCCCCGCCCGACTAGTTCAACAGAAAGCAGCGGGGGCAAGCCACCCTTCCCGACCTGTTATTCCTATAAACGCTTTTGTCCATCGGGGCGATCTTAACGCGCGTCGTGTTAAGACATCGAAAAGCATGGACGGCGCGGAGAATTACTTGTGGTGATCATTGAGGCCAGTGGCCGTCGGGCATGTCTCGAAGCAGCAGCTTTCGTGGATCGATAACCACGTGCTTGATCCGCTCGCGCTTCCACGTGTAGGTGACGTGCACGAGCCCATCGCCGGCTTGTATCACCGCCGGGTAAGAGTACTCGCCCGGTTGGTCTTCGAGCACAAGCGCAGCCTTCCACGTTTTGCCGTCAGTCGAAACCGCAATGTTCAACGGACTGCGGGCCGTCTCCGTGTGGTTGTAAACGACCAACGCTCGTCCGTCGGCGAGCGTCACCGCATCGATGCCGGCGCTTGGATTCGGGAGGGACGTTGCTTTCATTGGTCCCCAGCTCTTGCCGCCATCGGTCGACCAGCATTCAGTGATTCTCTTCTGCCTGCTCCGACACAGAATCTGAATCGCGCCCGAGCGGTGAACCAGGATCGCCGGTTGAATCGCTCCAAACTGAACTCGATCATTGAGCGGCTCGCTCTTCTGCCAGGTGACGCCGAGGTCTTTGGTGATTTCCATGTGCACACGCCAGCCCGCGTTCTCGGTGCTGGAGCCGCATAAGATCGAATCGTCTTTCAGGCGAACCGGTTTGTTCTTGATTGGCCCAAGAATGCCATCCGGTAGACGAGCCGGCCTGGACCAACTAACACCGCCATCAGAGGATGTAACCAACATTCCCCACCACTCACTCGGGCTCGGGCCTACCTTGTAAAAAAGCAGCAGGGGTCCGTGCTCGACTTGAAACAACACCGGGTTCCAGCAGGGATGACGCTCGCCGCCTGGCTGGACTCCGTTTGCGACTTCAACCGGCTTCGACCAGGCGTTCTTATTTCGACGGGCGACCCAGATGCCGACGTCCGGATTCCTCTCGCGAGTCCCGCCAAACCAAGCGGCGACGAGTCCAGTCTTAGTCTCGGCAATAGTCGAAGCGTGACAGGAAGTGAAGGGCGCTTGCTCGAAGACGAACTCAGAAGCGACGATCGCGCTTGTTGCCTGGTTGTCGAAAGTTGTTGAATGAGTTGCGGCTGCGCCAGCTAAGAGCGAGACGATGACGCTCGACATAAGAATGTTTAGCAAGATCGGGCCGCAATGCGTGCTCATAATGGTGTTCCTTTGCTCACTTTCGAAAGCCTGTGAATCAGTCATACGAATCCAAAACTCACAGCGCAAAGTCGCAAAGAACCGCAAATCTCGCAAAGAACGCCGACTGCTAAATCAACCCCAGCTCCGTAGCCAGAGCGTCGTCAATGCGTCCCATTGCGTAAGCCTTCTTCAGCGTGTTGCGATTCAAGCGGTCAGTCGCCCGATCGGCCATCTTGCCGTCGATCATCGTAGCTCCCCGGCCCGATGCTTCGGCTTCGAGGAATTGCTTCGCTTCGGCGATTGCGCGTTCAATTTCGTCGTCGGGAGTTTGAAAGATCTCGACCGCGGCAGCAGTTTGATCCGGAATGCCAGTCCACTTGCCGGCGAAGCCGAAGTCTCGAGCGAGCAAAGCATCGCGGTGAAACTCTTCCATCGCAGCGCGGCGTTCCTCTTCGCTCTTATCGCGAGTCGGGTAGTTCGTAGTCATCTCGGCGATCGCCGGGATGCCAACCGCCGCCGCGGCTTTCACGATTCGCCCGCGAGCCTGCGCGATCAGCGGATGATCGACTCTATAACTTGTCGCACCAAGGCCTAAGCTCGCCCAGTAATCATACGAACCGAAGACCAGCCCGACGAGTCGCCGCGAAGATCGTGCGATTTCGAAGACGTTCTCTTCCGCCGAAGCCGATTCAATCAACGGCTCGATCTTGATGCGGCCGGGCTCGAGACCAAAATTCTCTTCCAGCACAGTCAGCGTTTCATCGATCGAACGAACCTCATCGGCGTGCTCGATCTTTGGATAGATCAAACCGTCAAGCTTCGTGCCGGCGGCTTCTACGATCGTCGCGATATCTTCGAAGCCCGGATCGAGTTCCAGTCCTCGGGGGCGAAAGAACTTTAATCGCGATCCCCAATCGAGTTCGTTGAAACCCCGAATGACATTCGATCTTCCCTGGGCGAGTAACTCGGCGTTGTTTCGCGGGATCGAGTCTTCGAGATCGAGCATCACCAGATTGGCTTTTGATTTGGTAACCGCGCTCTCGACGTACTTCCACACCGTAGCCGGCGTCGTGAGGTGAGCCATCTGCAGAAGATACTTCGGCTCGAGCTCAATGATCTGGTCGCGATATTGATTCAGAAGCCTCGCGTTGCGTTCGAGCGCTTCATCGGTAATTGAGGTTTTCATTCGCACTGTCGCTCTATCGCCACGAAGGCTCGAAGACACAAAGCCGCACTAAGCCCGATCTGTCTTCGTGCTGCTTCGAGTCTTAGCGTCTTCGTGGCAAAGGAATCATTCGCACTAAAACAAGCTGCCTTGCACTGCAGCAGGTTCGGTCATCGGGATATGTTCATCGAGCCAACCGGCCAGCGAAGAAGGAGCATCCTCAAACGAAGCCGGGAATGGGATTGCGCCGCGTTTGATTAGCGCCTCGTTGCCGTCAGGTACGTCTGGTCCATCCACCACGAACACGGGAATCCAACCCCCCTTCAGAGCTTCTTCGGCCCCTGCCCAGGTGCCGCCCTTTTGAGCGTCGCTTGCGATCACTAATCCGTAGTCCGACAGCGCATAGATCAGTTTGTTTCGCGCCATCGCCATTCCTACATTGAAGCTCGCATGCGGAGAGTAAGGAGTTGCCAGCACAAGCTGACCCTCTTCCATTGCGCTGTGTGCGTCGGCGGTGCGAAGCGCTTTTTCCAAACTGTCCGCCAACAAGCCCGCTGCGCTGCCGCCTGCGTTGAGAGCCGCGCCCATCGCCGTTTTGTCCACGCCGCGCGCGCCGCCCGAATAGACCGTCAGTTTTGACTCTGCGCACGAGTTCCCAACGAACTCGGTCAATGCGAATCCGCGCTGATCGATGTTACGCGAGCCGACCACGGCGAGCCCGCGCCGGTTCAGGAGCCGCGCGTCGCCGGCGCCGTAAAGCATCACGGGCGCGGAGCCCTTCAATCGCTCGATCAGCCTCGGCGGATATTCGTCATCAAGTCGTGTGCTGACCCAGATGCCAAGTTCTGCAAGTCGACCGAGCTCCTGTTCCAATACATCGCCTCGGCCAAGCAGACTTGCGAGCCGCTCGGCCTCGCCGTCGTCGACCTGAAGAGTTGATTTAAGCCGTTCGGCGCTTGAACCCGGCAGCTCCTCCAGGTTGAAAGAGCTGAACGCGAGCTTTTGTTCCAACTGAGTCCACTCTCTCACGCTGAGCGGTTTCGCCTCGGGCTCATCGCTTAAACCGAGGTGCGAACAAAGCAGAAATAGTGCGAATGAATCATCACTGAGTTTCATTATTAAGTCTTCCGCGCCGTCGCGCGAGCTAAGGTAAACGGATGAACCACGCCGCTGCCTTGTTTTCTCAGCAGCCATCCCGCGAGCGTCAGCGTCCAACCAGAATCGACAATGTCGTCGACCAACAAGACGGCGCCCGCGGGTACCTGCTCAATTGTGCCGAGCGTGCCGGCTACGTTGCGTGCTTGCATAGAACTGTTGGCCATCAGCTTCTGCTCAGGCGCCTCCGAGGTGCGAACCAGCGCCGCCACGAATGGAATGCCAAGCGATCTCGCCAATCGAGAGGCGAAATCATACACCAGCCCCGGATGGCGTCGCGAGGGAATGGCTGTTACCCACTCCGGAAATGGGTCAGGATTCCACCGCTCGCGAATCAACACAAGCGGGTTCCTCGAAGGTTGTCAACGTGGTCTTGGTTAGCGAGCACCAAAGCAGCCGCGCAGCGGCGACAGAGTCTAGCCCAGGGCGTAAGCCCTGGGTCAGAGTACAAAACGGTCCAAGCCCCGGAAGGGCGGCAGCCAGATCCTGTACCGCAAATTCTGTCACCCCTCCCGGGGCTCGCTCGATCTCTCGCTCGTTGACCCAGGGCTCACGCCCTGGGCTAGACCCTGTCGCCGCTCCGCGGCTAACTGGTACTTGATTGCCGAATCCAAAGCGCCGCCTGGTTTAGCTGATGAATTGTTAGACTCTGGGCGTCGTGACAAGGTCGATTAGCTCATTAGCGAGTATTAGGGATTGGCATGACGTCCGGAGGTGAATTGATCGCCGCGCAGACTCATCGGCTGCTTCCGATTTTACTACAGCATCTTTCGTCCGTTAGCCGATTCTTCTATCAGCGTCGCCAGCCGCTTCAGTCTGGTCTCTTCTTTTTTGGCGCTTACAATCCACCAACCGAGTGTCTTTCGGTACCACGGCGATTGAGCCTGAAAGAAATCCCACGCCTTCTTGTTCCGTTTGAAGATTGTTGCATAAGGGTCAGCTAGTTTTTCACTACGCTGCTCGTAAGAATAGATTCCGGACCTGTATTCTTTCCGCGCTTGAAATGCCTTTAGCCCTGCGGGCCTCATCAAACCCTGATCAATTAGTTCCTGTGCGCGCTTGATGTTGACGACGCTCCAGGTGCTGATCGCCTTGCGCGGCGTGAAGCGGATGGAATAGCTGCTATCGTCAATGCTCCGTCGAATGCCGTCGATCCAACCAAAGCAGAGGGCTTCGTCTACGGATTCCGGCCAGGTGATGCTTGGACGGCCGGAGCCTTTCTTATAAAAGGCGACCAGCAGTTCTTTGGAACTCTCGTGATGCTTTTCGAACCATTTGCGAAAGTCAGATGGCGTCTTGAAAAAGGTGGGCTTCATTTGTAATTCGGTTCTCTCACTTCGCGGGAGCCTTCAAGACTTTGACGATGGCATTGATAGTGTTCCAGTTGCGCGTGGTCGCCGACACGCCGAGTCGTTTCTCGACCTGGCCCAGGAAGCCGATGGTTTTCATGTGTCGCCGGTACATACCAAAAGCGTATCTGCCTTTGACCGCGATGATCTTCACGAGCCAATCGCCTTCGGCAGGCAATAAAAGCGGGATCGCGGGCAGCGCGGGAGACATCTTCGCCAATACGCTCAGGAAGCGGACGATGTCAGGGCCTGAGGATTCGCCGGCAAAGGGATCATCGGATGCGATTTTGAGAATATCCTGGGCCGAACAAATCATGATCTGCGGCTCGAAGGGGAGTCGCCGGAGTATCTCAGCTCGCAGCTTTGTCTGGCTGATTGGCTTTCGAACTACAAAGGTTCCGGCTGCGCCTATGTTGACCACGTCGTACTCGGCCAACTCTTTGGCGAGGACGCTGGGCTGGAAGGTCTTGTGCCCTCCAACGTTGACGCCTCGCAGGAATACGACTAATGGCATTGGGTTTCTCCGGAGATTCAAGTGAATCGGCAGTTAAGCGGCTAGCAACTCCTGAAACCACGCCGCGATCTCAGCAACCGTACGATGTTCGATGTCTTCACCGCGCGACTGCCGTAAGTTCTCTTCAGCGATAGAAACGCAGAAGTCGATCACTTCATCGATCGGGAATCGCTTTGGCAGAGAATTGCCACAATGCTCAAGAAAGAAGAGCGCCGCCGCGAAAGCCGTGCGTTTCGTGCCATCCATGAACGGATGGCTCTTAATCAGTGAATGGAACAGCGCCGCAGCTTTTTCAAAGTCTGATGGGTATAGTTCCTGCCCACCAAACGTTGCGAAGGGACGTGCGACCGCGGAATGAAGAAGAGTCGCCTCTCGAAGCCCAGGCAATCCGCCGGTCTCGGCGATTATGATTTCGTGTATTTCGTATACGCGGACTAGTAGGCGAGCAACTTCATCCGCGCGGTCCTCGTTCTGCGCTTCAGGCATTGCTAGCGTTGGGACAGTGCGTCAAATAGTTCGCGATTCTCTGCTATCAGCCGCCGCACAAAAGGCACAGCGCTTTCGCTAAAGCGGCCACCATTCGTTGAATGCTCTTGCGCAAGCCAGATTTCCAGGGCCGCTATCGTCACGGCCTTCAACTCTTCTTCAGGAATCTGGCGTTCGTTGAGCTGTGCGATCAAGCGATCTGGCAACTCTATTGTTAGTGTCATATCTTACCTTGATGGATGAACTGCTGAACGCGCTTAGCTGCGACCTCGCCCTTCATCAGTAGTTCTCTACGAGTATTCGACTCCAGCCATGTTGGGGTCGGGGCGCCAATCGGATCCCTGTTGCAGAATTTCGTTGGTCCACGCGATCAGGAGGCAGACGCCGCGATTCGAGACGCCCCACTTGCGCCGCTCGTTACCGGCGTAAGCGTCCTGAATTGCCTGGAGGTATGTGACGTAGAAGCGCTCGAAGTTACCGTAGGTAAGGCCATCGAGGAGGATGCTAAAATCGACATCCCCATCAGCGCGCGTCTGGATGAACTGGAGAATCGATCCATCCTCAATGTGCGCGCTGACCTCCTCGACACTAATCTCGTCATATTGGCCCGTATCGAGGAGGTGGTTTAGGTTGTGAATCAGGAGCGTAAGTGCAGAATGTTTCATGTTGAGTCCTTCTTGGTGGTTGCTTGGTTGCCCGTTTGGACGCCTTAGGACGAAGCGATTCTCGATACTCGCGCCCTGCGCGCATCGCTTCTTCATAAAGCGGGTCGTCGGCAAACGTTCCGTAGATTTGTTGCCACCACGGCGTAGTCGGCTTGCTAACCGCCTCGAGCATGTGCTTCAAGAGAGTGACTTCAGCTTCTAACGCCGCAACCCGCTGTTCAATTTGCGGTACAGCCATGATTTTGAGCCTCCATCTCGAATACTCTTAACATAACACCGCTTCATTAGTTCTTGCAGCTTGCTAATGACCCAGAATCTCACTCACCAACTTGTCCGCGCCGTAGAGTTTCTTCAACGCCTCGATGATTGCCGCGCTGTGAACTCCGACCGCGCGGCCGCCTTCGGATTCTTCGACGTACCAGTAGCGATTCGGCAGCTTCTGAATGTTGCTGTCGAAGTTTAATCCCACAAACTCGGCGTTGCGATTGATCACAGGGCTTCCCGAGTTCCCGCCGATCGTGTCCGCGGTGTAGACGAAGTTCAACGGCGTCGCCAGGTCGAGTTTGTCTTTCCCTTCACGATCGCGGCCCGGCAAGTCATACGGCGCCTTCTCGTCGAAGCTGCGTGCGCGATCATACAAGCCAAAGAACGTCGTCTTGTAAGGCACCAGTGTCGTGTCTTCTTCGTAGCCCAACACCCGGCCGTAGCTGATTCGCAGGTTGAAATTCGCATCGGGCGGCAAGGTCTTTCCGTAGACTGCGAATCGCGCTTTGGCGATTCTCTCGCCGGCGCCGGCATCGACGTTCAGAATGTGTTCTTCATTCCACGTGCGCAGTTCGCGGATCATCGGCTCGACCCGCCGCGCGAGCGCAATCATCGGATCATCGGACCTGGCAATCGCATCGGCGCCGCCCAAACGTAACGACTGTCGGAATTCAGTCTTGCGCAGTTGTGTTCCGCCGACGGTTTGCCTGGCGGCTGCGGCCGGCGTTGATCCGCCAAGGGCGGCTTTGATGAACGCGTCGTTTGGCCCAAGCGTCTTCAGCCCTTCTTCGAGCCACGCGGTGAGCACGGCCTCTTCCATCTCCGGATAGATCGGTGCGGGCGACATCAGCGAAAAAGTAAGAGACTCGATCTTCGAATCACGGAACTCGTCGTAGCGCTTGTCGTTCGGCTTCTGGATTTCTTCAGAGTAGCGCACAAGCTGCGACGCAATGGTTCCCAATCGCGAAGGCGTCAGGTTCGAGAACGCAATCCGGGCCGCCATCTTTGGCAGATCGCGATAGGCCGCGCCGATTTGCTCCCACGCGACGCCGTAGGATTTCTGGACTTCCGCCTTTTGCGCCACGGCATCACGAAGCGCCTTCTCCTCGGCTTCTTTCTTTGCCATCATTCGCGGGTTCATCAAGCCCTCTTGCTGACCCACTAATCGCTTGAGTGAGTTGTTGAGCGAGCGCATCACACTCCCGGCTTGCCGAGCCTGTTCGGGGCCGCGTCCGGCGTAACGATCGAGCGCATTGAGACGCGACGTCCAAATCTGCTTTTGAAGCGGATTGCCGGCATCGCGTTGATATTGAATCTGGGCAATCGTCAACAGCCGAGCGGTCGAACCGGGATTGCCCGGCAAGATAATGAACTCGCCGTCGCTCGCTCCGGTCGCCGACCATTTGAAATAGTGCGGAGTCTTCGCGGGCTTGCCGTCTTCGTATACTCGGAAGAACGCTACGTCGAGGTCGTAGCGCGGATAAGTGAAGTTGTCATAATCGCCGCCGAAGAACGCGGTTTGTTCCTCGACAGCGAAGACCAGTCGAACGTCGGTGTACTTCTTGAATCGATACAGCCAGTATTCGCCGCCGCTGTAGAATGAAATCACATCGCATTTCATGCCGGTCTTCGCGGTCGCCTCTTTCTCTAGTGCGGAGATGGCGATCTTGCGTTGTTCGCTGGCTTCTTTGTCGGAAGCGCCCGGTTTGACGGCCGATTGAACGCGAGCAGTTACGTCTTCATAAGAGACAAGGACATTGCATTCGAGATCGGGACACTTGAGCTCCTGGTCATTGGTTGGCGCGTAGAAGCCTTCTTTTGTGTAGTCCTTTTCCATGCTCGAAACTTTTTGAAGCTGTCCGCTGGCAACGTGCTGATTGGTTATCATCAATCCGTCGGCCGAGACAAACGAGCCGGTTCCGCCGTCATTCAATCTAACCGAAGCGAGCCTCACATGTTCGAGCCAGGAATCTGTTGGTTCGAATTTGTAGCGCTCCTTCCATTGTTTCAGCGGCGGGTTGTCGAAGGTCCACATGCCGTCATCGGCAAGAAGGCTGAGGGGCTCGATTGCGAAAGCCAGTAAGGCGAGGGCGGTCAGCAGTCGTTTCATTTGTCACTCCGTATCGTGCTTTTCTTCTTCAATAAAGAGCGTCGATGCGCGCCATGTAGTAACGAATTTATTCGTTAGAGTAAAAGTATCATGATTGCAGCCTGAACGAATAAATTCGTTACTACGCGGCGGTGCGAACGGCACTAACGTAACGGATAGGGTTCCATCATTCAAGACCCGATGTCCGACAAGCTGGCAGCTTGTCGGACCTCCGTACATTGCAATGATCACAGCCGCATGGTTTATTGTGTGGGAAGGAGAAAATGGTGTTGGTAACTCGATGCTTATTGATGGTGATCCTCATCACGACGCTTCTGTTGAGTTGGCCCGAACGTGTTCGGCTGGATGATGAGGCGTTCCAGAGCCGTTCTATAAAGATCGGCGCGACCGAGTATAGGTATCGCGTCTTTGTGCCTAAGGGCTGGTCTAAGAAAAAGAAATGGCCGGTGATGCTGTTTCTTCACGGCGCCGGCGAGCGAGGCGACGACAACACTGCCCAGACCAGAGTCGGCATTGGTCCGGCGATCCTGCCGCAACAAGAGAGCTTTCCTTCTATCGTCGTCCTGCCTCAGTGCCCAAAGAATCGATGGTGGACCGATCCTGAGATGCAGACTTTGGCATTGAAAGCGCTCGAGCAGGCGGCTACAGAATTTCGCGGTGATCGGAAGAGAACATATCTTACCGGACTTTCAATGGGCGGCTATGGTTCCTGGGTCATTGCGTGGGCCAATCCCAAGAGATTTGCAGCGATCGGAGTGGTGTGCGGCGGTGTTCGCGTGCCACCCGGGATCAAGCTTCCTGAAGCCGCGCGATCGCTCGAGAACGAACCCGATCCTTATGGCGCGGTGGCGACGAAGATTGGCAGAACGCCGGTCTGGATCTTTCACGGCGGAGCAGATCCGGTCGTGCCCGTCACCGAGTCGCGCAAGATGGTCGAGGCTTTAAAAGCAAGAAAAGGTGACGTTCGATACAACGAGTACGAAGGCGTCGGGCATAACTCCTGGGACAAGGCGTACGCTGAACCGGAATTTTTTCCGTGGCTTCTTTCTCATCATAAGTAGCGCAGACTTTAGTCTGTCTGCCTTCATCACTCGCCCGCTCGATTGTTCGTAGAAGTATCGGGATACAGACTGAGGTCTGTGTTAATTAAATGGGTCTCTATTCAAGCCACATCTTCCCTCGCCTTTTGGATTGGTCGCTTGGAAATAACATGATTCGGCGCCAACGACGCGAAGCGCTGGCGCCATTGCGCGGGCACGTATTGGAGATTGGCTTTGGCACCGGGTTGAATCTGAGCTGTTTCCCCGAAGCTGTGACTGAGATTACAGCAATCGACAATGAGCGAATGCTTCAAAAGAGAGTCGCCTTGCGAATCGGCGAAGCTCGGATGCCCGTGCGTCAATTGACCCTGGATGCCGGAGGTAATCTGCCATTCGGGGACAGTGAATTCGATGGCGTCGTTACAACGTTCACTTTATGCTCGATACCGGATGTCGGTTCAGCGCTCTTCGAGATTCGCAGACTGCTAAAAGATGACGGCCAGTACGTGTTTCTGGAGCATGGCCGCAGTAACGATCCGCAGGTCGCGAAACGCCAGGATTTTTTCAATCCGCTTCAGAACGTGATCGGCCGCGGCTGCAACATGAATCGCCCGATCGATCGGTTGATCAAAGCCTCAGGACTTGAAATCATAAAACTCGAGCGCTATTTGATGCCGGACACGCCGCGAGTGTTTGGAGAGATGTACCGCGGCGTTGCCCGAAAGTGTTGATGACGAATACTGCTCAAAGGTGATAACAAAGATGCTCAACGAGAGGTTAGTGAGGCTCCTCTGGTTGTTCTGTTTCTGCGCCGTGCCGGTCACGGCCGTTCACGGTGGGAATCAGACCGGCAACGACGCGCAGGTCTCAATAACTCAGACACCCACTCGCCCCGCACTGTCGGACCGGGCGAAGAACCAACTAAAGGATAAGCTCGGCTCTGCAGTCCCGGCGCTTCTGCAAGTCGTCAAGGCCTACAGCGCGCCGCTCGAGCTAGAAGATGCGAAAGTCTGGTTCATCAAGATTGATGGGAATTATGATCCGGCGGGCACTCCCGCGAACCTGATCAACGACTATGCTGTGAAGCTGAGCCTGCGCCTGTCTAATCGCGGTGAACACCGCGTCACTGGGATGGGGCTCGAGTTCAAGGATCCGGAAGCGAAGAACAGCTTCTTTGTTTATCGAAGCCGGCTGGATGTCGGAGGCGGAAAGAACCTGACGTTTGAGATACCATTTATGGTAATGACGGGCGAGCCGACCCATCTTTCCGTGTCCGTCTATGGAGTTGGGTATGATCACGGGATTACCTGGGGAAGCTTTCCGGTTCTCAGTTACCCAACGCCAGCCGCGAGACCGAGTGCCCCGATTGCGCCACAGTCACCCGTTCCTAACCCGCCGGGGACGGCGCCTGCCGGTCGAGTCGAAGTGAAACCTCGTCCGCTAAACAGCCCTCAACCGCGTTACACCGAGCAGGCTCGAACCAACGGCGTATGCGGAACGGTAGTCTTGCGAATTCTGATTGGGGCCGACGGCAAGGTGAAAAGGGTCGATGCTCGCACGACGCTGCCCGACTGGCTGACGGAAGAGGCTATTCGGGCGTCGTATGATTTAAAGTTTGAGCCCGCTCGGAAAGACGGCCAGGCGGTGGCTTACTGGATGCCTGTGGTGGTGGAATTCAATCTCAAATAGAGGAGTGACGATGGCAAAAGATGTTTTCAAAGGCGTGACGATTGCCGGCACGTCAAACGAGAGTTTCAGCGATGCAATCAAGATTGCAATCGAACGGGCCGGCCAGACCGTTCGTGACCTTCGATGGTTCGAAGTGCGCGAACAACGGGGCGCCGTCAGAGATGGACAGATCGAGTATCAAATCACGCTCGAAGTGTTCTTCAAACTGAAGGATGAAGACAGCGCCCAGTGATCGCTCTTTCCGGTTGTCATGCGCGCGGGACTTCGCTCATCAGCACGAGCGGGTTTTTGTCTGGATCGCGGAAGAAGGCCATCCACAAATCGTGATCCGCAAGGCGAGCGACGAGGGTTGGCTTCTCATCAAAGTTCACGCCGCGTGACACAAGAGTCTCGTACGAGTGTTGAATATCCGCAACCCGATAGTAAATGAACGAACCGGGATGATCGAACTGCGGTCTCTCCGGTTCGGAGAGCATGAGCCGTATGCCGCCGCAATCGAAGAACGTCATGTCGCCGGCCTCGAATAAGAACTTCATGCCAAGCGTATCGCGATAGAATTCGGTCGCTCGCTTGACGTCGTGGACGTTTACTGAAATCTGCCCGATACTCGTGAGTCTGAACTCTTCGGCAGTCTTTGTCATAGCGGTTCCTCCTGAATTTTGTGTGAAGCGGTGCGCTTTATCAGCCTTGTGCCCCGATTTGAAGCAACGGGCTTGCGACCTGCTGCTGATTTGCTTCGATCGCAACGCGGAGCGGCGTCCGGCCTTCATCATCCAGCGCGTTGATGTCGGCGCCTCGCTCGATGAGTGCTCGAATCAGATCAACGAAACCGAAACTCGCGCAAATAGTGAAATGCCGTCCATCCAGCGCGGGGCCAGCCTGTTCCACCGCGCTTCGGGGTTACGTCGGCGCCCGATTCAATCAGTATCCTTGCCGCTTCAACGCGCCGCCCAAACAACGCGGCATGTAGCGGCGTCACACCCATCGCATGCTGCGAAACGATGTTTAGATCTGCTCCGCGAGCAACCAGAAACTCCAGGGTGTTGATTTGCCCGAAGTGTGCCGCGAGCGCCAGTGCAGTGAAACCTTCCGGTGATTGTGAATCAAGCAGAGACGCGTCGCCATTCAGAAATTGAGCTACCAAATCCGTTCTTCCAATCGATGCGGCTTCATAGAAGTCAGGTGACACGCCGGCACCGATTAGCATCTCAGCGATTTCATCGTGCCCTGAATTCGTGGCAAGTATCAGAGCAGTATTGCCCAGCGGATCGCGCGCGGCAATGAGCCTTGGGTCCTGCTCAAGCAGACGCTTCACCTTCGCTGCGTCGCCCGCTCTGGCAGATTTCAGGAGTTCAAGCGCCGTGCTTGCGAACAGCTCATCCCGAGACGGACGCAGTTCGCGCAAGCTGTCTTCGACAAGATCAACCAGCATTTCTCGCAACCGATTCCGTGCCGAGTAAAGACGCTTCTTGATCGCCTGGCTAGCTTCTTGTGAAACTCGATCTTCGAGTTCGTCCATCGTAATAAGAGAAAAGGCTTTGTTGCGAGTGATCCGGTCGCATTGCTTGAACACGATCTTGCGGAACCATCCGGGAAACGCCACCGGTTCTCGGAGTTTGTCCAGATTGCGATAAGCCTCAAAGAACGCGTCCTGGGCTGCGTCTTCCGCAAGTTGGAAATCGCGCAAGATTGAATAGCCATAACCGACAGCCATGTCCTGGAAGCGCCGTACTATTCGTCCGTACGCGTCATCGTCGCCATCGCGAGTGCGACGAATCAGCGATTCAAGGCTCGTCATTCTTACTCCAAACGTCTTCGAAGATAAGACCCAGCATCGTGGAGAAAGGTTACTGGCGGGCTGATGAAACGTAATGCGTGATTCATGAATTTCGCAGTTATTATCACTCGTCACCTTTCACGCATCGCGTCTCACGCGTCACCTCTCACTTCTGATTGGTGACGATCAACCATGAGCCGCAATCGCATCGACAAATGCCGAGAGCCGGAGTGAGCCTTAGCTGGTTGCAGGCCGGGCAATGAAATGAATAAACGTATTGGTCCTGCGCGTCATTCCAGAAATGGTCTTCGATCAAGACATCCACGCCGATCTGTCGGTTTGGCATGCCAGCATTATAAATGACTTTCCGCGATGTCCGACAAGCTGCCAGCTTATCGTCGTCTTTGTAAGCGATCTTTGGTTCGCCGCCGACAAGCTGGCAGCTTGTCGGACCTTCGTCCGTTGTTTTTGCTTTGCTCTCGTTTGTGGGAAAATGGTTTAGAGTCAATCGATCTATGGAGGAGCGAATGCGATTCAGAAAAATCACTACGTCTGCCAAAGACCATCTCCCATTGATTTCAGTTCTTGCGCTCAGCCTTTTTAGCTTAGTCGGTTTCTCCTGCGTAGAGTCGTCGTCAAGGAGCTCTTCGCCCACTGAGCTTCGGCACTACGACATCAAAGTCTCGGATCTTCCGGCGCCTGAAGTTCTGAACGGGCCACGAAACCAGTCTCGAGTTATCCCCAAGCCCGAAGAAGCGCAGCTTACTGTACCGGCGGGCTTCGCCATAAATGTTTTTGCGGAGGGCGAACTGCAACAGCCGCGGGGTCTGGTGCTGGCGCCGAACGGCGATGTATTTGTGACTGAGTCCCTGGCGGCCGGGCGCGTAACGATACTGCGTGACTCAAACGGAGACGGCAGTGTAGACGAGCGATTTGTGTTCGCAAGCGGGCTCAATCGACCATTCGGACTGGCCTTCTGGCGCGACTATCTCTACGTGGGAAACACGAACGGCGTAGTGCGATTCAAGTACAAACCCGGCCAGACCAAAGCGGAGGGGGAACCCGAAAAGCTTGTCGACCTTCCAAGTGGAGCCGGGCACTGGACTCGCAACGTAATCTTCAATCAGGCGGGCACAAAGATGTACGTTGCCGTTGGGTCTTCGTCGAACGTAAACGCGGGCGACCCTCCGCTTCGCGCGGCAATTTCAGAATTCAACCCGGACGGCACCGGTCAACGCATATACGCGAGCGGCACTCGCAATCCGGTTGGGCTCGCATTCAATCCAATAACTAAGCAGCTTTGGGCGGCAGTCGAAGAGCGTGATCTCATCGGCGATGATCTTGTGCCAGAATATGTGACGTCTATCAAAGATGGCGCATTCTACGGCTGGCCTTATGGCTATATTGGCCAACACGAAGATCCGCGCCGCAAAGGCGAGAGACCGGACCTGGTCGCAAAAGCGGTTGTCCCGGACGTACTGATTCAGGCCCATTCAGCCGTGCTGGGAATGTCGTTCTATGAGGGAAAGATGTTCCCGGCCGACTATCAGGGAGACGCTTTTGTTGCCTTACACGGCTCGTGGAATCGCACTACGCGCACCGGCTACAAGATCATTCGCATAAAGTTCAAGAACGGAAAACCGGTTGGCGGCTACGACGACTTCGTTGTTGGATGGATGCTTGGCGAAGACAAACCGGAGGTCTGGGGTCGTCCTGTCGGGCTGCTTGTAATCAAAGACGGTTCGATGCTGATCACCGATGACGGTGGAAACAAGATCTGGCGGGTGTCATATTCACGAAGAACAAAGTGATCTAAACCGCAACTTGTTCACCAGGCATTAGATAAAATCGGGTCTTGCATCGGGAAATGGAAATGTGGTAAAAAGAGAGTACTGAAAGCAGCAATTGAGGTGCCTCCTCAATTCCTGAAGTGAGCGGAATGGTAGAGGACGAGAGACTGGATGTGCAGATCTCGTCCTCATTTTTTTTGCCAAAACCACCTCAACACTTATTCATGGCTGCGTTTCTGCGTAAGCGTAAGTAAACACAGGCCTGATTTGCGATTATCGAGGCCCGTCCATATAATGCCCGCGAATGACATCGGCCAAGCGTAGCCCAACTATTGACGGTTCGTCGGCAAGCGGTGATGCTGAAAAGATTGGTTGGTGGACTGTTCCCAACCTGCTTACACTCTTTAGAATTCTGTTGACGCTTCCTTTCCTGTATTTCGTCAACGAAGGACGTTTCGGCATCGCATTGGCAGTGTTTTTTCTAGCGAGCTTGACTGACTTTGCGGATGGCTTTCTTGCGCGCCGGCTTAAGCAGCAATCCAGCCTTGGCCAATTCCTCGACCCCCTCGCGGATAAGTTGCTCATAACGGCTGCTTTTGTTGTTATGGCCGTGCCTCACGCGGGGTTTGCGTCGATTCCAGTATGGCTGGCTATCGTCGTCGTCGGCAGGGATGCAGTAATAGTGCTCGGCGCGGTTCTGGTGTATTCAATTACGAAGTTCAGCGAATTCACCCCAACTCTTCTCGGGAAAATCAACACGTTCACCGAACTCGGATTAATTGTGTGGTTCCTGGTCTTTCACACCACTGGCCGTCTCATCTTCTTATTGCCTCTCATGTACGCGATCGTCGCGGCATCGGTCGCCCTCTCCGGGACTGAGTATCTCATTCGCGGAGCCAATATCCTGAGAAAACGCACCCATTTGTCCTAGCCGTTCGAGCCACCAAACCTATCCCGGCATCTGTCGTCAGAAGAAATTCTTGAGGCGTGGCTCTATAAAAAACTTGACAATAATGCACTCAGATATTAAGATGCATCTGATTTTCAATATCGGAGGCATTCAAGAATGGGCAAGATAATAGGCATTGACCTTGGCACCACGAACTCAGTTGTTGCGGTGATGGAGGGCGGCGAGCCCGTGGTAATAACGAATTCCGAGGGCGCGCGAACAACCCCTTCAGTCGTCGCGTTCACAAAAGATGGCAACCGTTTGGTGGGCCAGGTAGCGAAACGCCAGGCGGTTACCAATCCCGAGAACACCATCTATTCAATCAAGCGCTTCATGGGACGCCGCTTCGATGAAGTCAACGAAGAGATGAAGATGGTCCCCTACAAAGTCACACCGGCGAGCAACGACGTCAAAATCTTCGCCGGCGGAAAGGAATGGTCCCCGCCCGAGATTTCCGCGATGATCCTGCAGAAGCTCAAACAGGCTGCTGAAGACTACCTCGGCCAGAAGGTGACTCAGGCGGTCATTACGGTACCGGCGTACTTCAATGACTCGCAGCGCCAGGCCACGAAAGATGCGGGCAGGATTGCCGGTCTGGAAGTGATGCGGATCGTCAACGAACCGACCGCCGCGGCGCTCGCGTACGGGCTCGACAAGAAAAAGGACGAGACAATTGCGGTATTCGATTTCGGCGGAGGCACGTTCGACATCTCGATCCTGGAAGTTGGCGAAGGAGTGGTGGAGGTCAAATCCACCAACGGCGATACTCACCTTGGCGGCGACAATATCGATCAACGAATTATCGATTGGATCATCGAGGAATTCCGCAAGGATCAGGGCATCGACCTTTCGAAAGACAAGATGGCCCTCCAGAGACTGAAGGAGTCGGCGGAGAAAGCCAAGATCGAGCTGTCTTCAACGATGGAAACCGAGATCAACTTGCCGTTCATCACCGCCGATCAGGCCGGACCTAAACACCTTGTGATGAAACTCACTCGAGCAAAGTTCGAGCAGCTCGTCGAGGACATCCTGCAAAGAACCATGGGTCCCTGCCGCGCTGCGCTCGAGGACGCGGCGATCAAAACCGACAAGATTGATGAAGTCGTGCTCGTGGGCGGATCGACCCGCATACCGAAGGTCCAACAGATGGTGAAGGAGTTCTTCGGTCGAGAGCCTCACAAGGGTGTGAATCCGGACGAGGTTGTAGCGGTCGGCGCCGCGATCCAGGCTGGCGTGCTGGGTGGGGAAGTCAAGGACCTGCTGTTGTTGGATGTGACACCTTTGAGTCTTGGCATTGAGACTCTGGGTGGAGTGTTCACCAAATTGATCGAGCGTAACACGACAATCCCGACTCGCAAGTCGGAGATTTTCTCGACGGCTTCAGATAGCCAGACGTCCGTCGAAGTCCACGTTCTTCAGGGCGAGCGGTCGCTGGCTGCGCAGAACCGAACGCTCGGGAAGTTTCATCTCATAGGCATACCACCCGCTCCGCGGGGCGTTCCGCAAGTCGAGGTCACCTTTGATATCGATGCGAACGGTATTGTTAACGTCTCGGCAAAGGACCTTGGCACGGGCCGCGAACAGAAGATCACCATTACGTCTTCTTCGGGGTTGGCCAAGGACGAGATCGACAAGATGATGCGCGACGCCGAGTCGCACGCCGAAGAAGATCGGCAGGCGCGTGAGCGTATAGAAGCGCGCAACAAGCTCGACGGCATGATCTACTCGACCGAGCGTACTTTGTCGGAGCATCGCGACAAGGTTGACGCGGCGACGGTGAGCGACATCGAGTCGGCGCTCGCCGAAGCAAAGGCTAAGCTGGATTCTTCGGACGCGGGCGAGATAAATGCCGCGTACGATCGGCTGGTCAAGTCTTCACACAAGCTGGCCGAGATCATGTATCAGCAGGCGTCACAGGCCGGCGCACAAGGCGGAACGACGGAAGCATCAGGCGCCGCGGCTGGCGGCAGCGCCAGCGGATCGACCGGTGACGATAATGTCATCGATGCCGACTTTGTAGACGTCGATGATAAGAAGTGAAGAGTGATGCGTGAATTGGGATGCGTGACACCGTCACGTTTCAGTTTTCACGCATCGCGGATCAGCCTTATGCAGAATCCGGACTATTACAAACTCCTGGGTGTTTCGCGCTCAGCCAAGGCCGAAGACATAAAGAAGGCCTACCGCAGGTTGGCGCGGCGTTATCATCCGGACGTCAATCCTGGAAATCGAGAGTCGGAAGAGCGATTCAAGCAGATCTCCGAAGCCTTCGAAGTTCTTTCCGATACCAGGAAGCGGGAAACCTACGATCGGTACGGATACTACTCGGAGCACGCGTCAGCGAGTGCCGGAGTCCACGGCCCGGTCTTTGACTTTGCTAATTTCGGAGCCGCGAACTTCCGGGACATATTCTCCGAGATCTTCAGCAACATAAGACCGCAGAACTCACAAGCGCGGGCGCAACCCGCCCGCGGCGCGGACATCGAGTATCCGCTAGTCGTTTCGTTTGAACAGGCGATGCAGGGGTTGAATGCAAAGATTGAAGTCGACCGCACGGAAGCATGCCCAGCGTGTCAGGGAGTGGGCGAGACGCGCGATCGAACAGTTGCGTGCACGGCCTGCAGTGGCACAGGTCAGCAGACTGGAATGTTTGGCGGTTCTTCAAAATGTAGTCGATGTTCCGGATCTGGAAAAGTGGGCGTGCCCTGCCCGGACTGCAAGGCTGAGGGCGTAGTTCCCAGACGCGAGACAATAACGGTGCGGATACCGGCTGGTGTCGGTACCGGCTCGCGTGTTCGAGTCTCAAGCAAAGGCCACGCAGGTAAATTGGGCGGACAGCCCGGCGACCTTTTCATAGTAACCAATGTCGATGAGCACACCTACTTCAAGAGACAGGGTGACAACATCTATTGCACCGTGCCCATCACAGTGCCCGAGGCAGCGCTTGGCTCGAAAATCGAAGTCCCGACTGTCGACGGCAAAGCCCTGTTGAGAATTCCGCCCGGCACTCAGTCCGGGCAGAGGTTTCGTTTGCGCGAGCGAGGCGCCCCCAGTCTGCGCGCTGGTGGGGTTCGCGGAGATCAGTTTGTTGAGGTGAGGATCACACTTCCGAAAGTGATCAGCGAAGAGACGAAGGAGATCTTGCATCAGTTCGCTCGCCACAATACTGAGAACCCACGATCTGAGATGGGAGTCTAAGATGTCCGACAAACTTCAGTTTGTCGTCTCACCGCCCGTCGGTAAACTGAAGCTTGCCGGAAAACAGGAAAGCGAATGACAGAGATTTTCATTTGGGTCGTTGTTTTTCTGGCGATTGCTTTGACTCTCCGGGGAATCGTACGTGAGAACGACCGGCGCCGGCGGCGAAGCGTAGAAGAATGGGAACGTGACTTTGCCGCAGGCCGTGGGCTGACAAGTCAGTTCATCAGAGCCGGAGCATTGGGCCTCGAATCAATTCTCATGGATGAGCGGCGCGACGCGATTGAATATAAGAAGGACGAAGAGCAGGGAATGACGAAGAGCGGCACCAAGGGAGACGACGAGAACCGGACGGCGGTGGTTGCTGATGGCAAGAGCTAAGACCACAAAGAAAAAGTTCACTATCAGCGTCATCGCTGAAGAATACGGCGTCCACCCGCAAACGCTCCGCCTGTACGAGCGCGAGGGCTTGATCACTCCCTCTCGGTCGGCAAAAGGCACCCGCTACTACACTGAAGAGGACGTTGAGCGACTCGAGCTCATTCTGAATCTCACTCGCGATCTGGGGGTGAATCTTGCCGGCGTCGAAATCATCCTGAACATGCGCGAGAAGATGAATCGCATGCAGCGGGAGTTTGAAAACTTTCTCGAATACGTCCGTGAGAACGTTGTTCAAGAGATGTTCACCACAGATGATCAGACGAAAAACGCGCTTGTCCCACGTCGTCGAATCGAGCTTGTAGTCAGAAAGCGCGACCAGAACCGCGATTGAACGAACCTGAGAGCTTCACCAGCCTCGCGCAAACAACCCCTAAACACTCCGCTATTTTGAAGGCCTTAGAATCTGCGACGTTTTCGTAGTCTTCGGATTCTGCGTTGCTTAATAACCTCCGCCTGCTTTGCGGTCCTTTGCGTCTTTGCGCTGGGTATTGAAGGAGTAAGACCCAATACTCAACGCAAAAGCGCAAAGGACCGCAAAGCACGCGAAGGACTGACCAGCCGTCACAAGTCAACAACCCAATAACCGAACACTACGGATGTTTTTCGATTGTCTCTAGGCTACCTGGCATCATATATTATGCGCGGTCGAATCTCTGGCCCTCCCAGGCCGATCAGCTCAGGTTGGAAAAGCAATCGGAGGTATGCGTGTGATGTTCTCGACTACTCGTCGCCGAGCCCTCTCGGCACTTGCCGGTTCATTGATCGCGTTCGCGGTAGTATGCACTACATCTAACGTTGCATTTGCCGAACCACCTGGCGCGGACGATCTGGACAACGTTGTTTTCGAAGGCGTGATTCGAGACAGCGCGGGCGCGGTAGTTCCTGCCGCAAAAATCGTCGCCACCCATCTCACTACCGGCGTCGAAAGAACAACCGTAAGCAACGCCGAAGGACGCTTTCGTATCTCGGTGAGCACGCCCGGCAGCTATAAGCTCAAGGCAACGGCCCCCGGCTTCAAGGAAGAGGAGAGCCAGGAAGTGGCCGCGGCGACCGGCCGCACTTTCACAATCGACTTCGCACTGGCGGCCGCGGGAGTGAGTGAGCAAGTCACCGTTGCCGCAACCAGCACGCCGCTTGTCGACACCAATCGCACAGTAGTCGGCGACACGATAAATCAAGGCGAGCTTGAAGACCTTCCGATAATCGATCGCGATCCGCTACAGCTTGTCTTTCTGCTCGGGGGAGTCACAGAAGCGCCGCTGGACACGTCGCAATTGGCGAGTGAAGGTCGAGGTGTTTTCTTGAGGGGCACGCCTGAAGAGGCGGGCAATTTTTCTCTCACGGGAGCGCCGGCGACATCCAACAACATCACCATCGACGGCCTCGACAACAACGATGACCGGTCGGCCAACGCGCGAATCAGTCTGAGCCCGGAAAGTATCGCCGAGTTGCAGATAATCACCAACCAATATGCGGCGGAATACGGCCGGGCCTCCGGAGGGCGAATAAACATAAGAACTAAAGGCGGAACGACCCGCTATCACGGCGATGTGTATTCCTTTTTTGCAGACGAGTCGCTCAACGCAAACACCTACTTCCGCAATGCGCGCGGACTCGGCCGCGTGCCTCAACAACAACGTCGCGAGGGCGGAGTCTTTGGCGGGCCAATGCCGATTCGTCGCGAGAAGGATTTTTTCTTCGCGAGCTACGAACGGCTGGATGTGACGGACTTTGCCGAGATCAACGCGCTCGTTCCCGCCGCTACAAACCCATTGTTTATTCTTCCGAAGCCAACCGGCACGGTGGCGCCCGGCGATTCAGTAGGGGCGTTCTTCGAGGAGCTGTCAACACCTGAGCATAGTAACCTGGTAAATGCGCGTGCGGACTTCAACTTCTCTCAATCACACAATGCGGCGGTGAGGTTTGATCTGCTGCGCGGCGCAAACCAGCGTGGGTTCTCCGGAGGCACGCGTCTCCCGGATACGATCCTTATCCAGGGGCGCAACTCGGATTCGATCAGCGTGTCGGATTTCCTGATCATCTCGAACAAGCTCGTAAACCAAGCCAGATTTCAGTATTCGAGATTACTACCTCGCGACAGCGCCGCCTCGGACTCGTTGAGCATCTCGATCAAATCGCCGAGCCTGACCGCCGGGTCATACACCGGAAGCAACACTTCGCCGGCGTTCGCAAGGGAAGAGAGGCGTACACAAGTCCAGGATAATATCTCGTTTCTGTACGGCGCCCACGTGTTCAAAGCCGGCGCCGACGTTCAATTGGTCCGATCGACGTATGAGGATTTGTTCGCCACTGGAGGCCAGTTCACGTTTGATACCGTCGCTGACTTTCTCGCAAACAACCCGAGCCGGTTTGTTCAGCGCTTTGATACAAAGAGCACTCTTTCCAACAACGTGATCGGTCTGTTCGCGCAGGATGAGTGGAAGATCGTACCGAACCTGACGCTCTCGTATGGGATGCGGTGGGACAACGAGTCTGTTCTGAACGACAACAAGAACTTTAGCCCCCGCATCGCGATTGCCTGGGATCCGTTCGGTGGGAAGCTGTTTCGCCGCTTCAAGAAGGAACCCGGGAAGACGGTCGTGCGAGCGGGCTTCGGATTGTTCTACAACCGCGCGCTGCTTCGCACGCTTGATGATTTCTCGTTGGGGACGTCTACGATCATCGTCGATTCGGACGTCAGTCCCGCGCTGTTGCCCCTGGTCCATTTCCCTCAAGCGATTACTGACAACACATTGGTCGACAAGTTCGGCCTTGCGGAAACAAAGTTCCTCCGGCGCGTCAGTCCCGATCTTGAAATACCCTACACGGTGCAGACTGGGCTGGGGATTGAGAGACAGTTTACCAAGAGTCTCGTCGCGACCGCTGACTATATCTACACTCGGGGCGCGCATCTCTGGCGTGAAACCAATGCGAACGCTCCAGTGCTGCCTGCCGGGTTCGACAATTTCACTCAGTACCTTATGAGCCGTGATTTTGACAATCGTGCCGGCTCAAGCGCTGGGCGTCCTATTTCCGGATCGAACGCCGACGTGGTTCGTTTCGATACCAGCGCTAACACGTCGACGACTTCAGGCGCCATCAGGACTGAAAATGGAGTGCGTGTGCTGACGCTTGGTTTGAACACACCGCGCTCGGCAAACATCACTGCGGCGCTCAACGCCGTCCGGTCTCTGAGGCCAAACCCGGCACTGACTGAAGTCGAGCTTCTGGAGGCGACCGGCAACTCTTTCTATCACGGGGGCATTTTCTCAGTTCGGTATTCAGCTGGGCGACGCGCTCACTTTCGCGCAGTGTACACGCTATCGAAGCTCGTCGACGAAGGGACTACGAACACTGCGTCTCCTCAAGACCTGTTCGACCGCAGGGCTGAGCGCTCGTTGTCGCTTCAGGACCAGCGACACCGATTCACTCTCAGCGGGCTGTTCCAGGTGCCTTACGTTGAAGTCGATCTGGCGCCGATAATCTCGTTTGGATCCTCGAAGCCCTTCAACATAGGATCCGGATTCGATCGCAATCTGAACGACATCGAAAACGATCGCCCGCACCTTTTGAACGATATTGGCCGACCGGAATGGCGGCGACCCGGGAGCGCGCCTGCGAGTGACGTTGAGTCAGCGCTCGCGCAAGCGGCGATCGGTTCAGACGGAGACTTGCCGCGAAACTACGGCATCGGACCGGGCACTCAAACCATAAACCTTCGCGCATCGCGGACGTTTTCCGTTCGCGATCACATCCGCATCCGGCCGTCAGTGGATGTGTTCAATGTATTCAACAATACAGTATTCAGCTTCGGCTCTGAGTTCATCGATCAGGGTGACGCGACCTTCCTTGTGCCGCAACGCACGCAGCGCCCTCGAACGATTTTGTTAGGACTCAAGGTTACGTTTTGATGGCTCTTGTTAGATCTGCTCTGCCGTCCCTCTAGCTATCGAGAGGACGTAAGTTCATCGCCGCTAGCTAAACCGTGCTTGCTTCTTACCAGACTGTCGAAACCAAACCAGACGAAACGATATTAGAGTCTTTGGTGACGAGCGAGACTTGATGGCCCGTTCTCTGTTCGTAAAGCGCGGTCGCTACTATTAACCGATCATGCATCTCTTTAACAACACCAGCGCTTAGGCTCTCTTGAATTATTTCAAGGGTCAGCGGTTGAATTCGAATTCGCTGCTCGGTGACCACGTCATTCAACAAATCGGTCGAACTCAAGATCGAAGTGCGTCCTTTGTCCACAATGTGAACGGCTTCGGCTAAGGCGACGGCTGGAAGAATCATCTCGCTGGCTGGATCATCCATAATCGTTTTTGCGGCGGAGCTGAGGCGGGCGCTTCCTTCGACATACCAAACCAGCGCATGAGTGTCGAGCACGAACCTATTGGCCATCTAGATCTGCCTCGGTTGGATGCCACTCAGCCAAATGGAAATCTTCTTCCGTGCTTTCAGGGCGGCCCGTGTCGCGGTACTTACCGTAAACCAGTCCCGTTGGCTCGCGAACGCTCTTGACTTGCGAGTCAACCGCTACATTCGACTGTTCGACGCTTTCCTCCCAGTTGTTCACGCTTTCCTTCAGCCGATGCAGCAGCTTTAGCCGATCCTCTGGAGACAGTTGTCGCACCTGCGTCAGGATAATCTCGATTTGTTCGGATGCCATCGTATCAACTCCTTCTGCTGTAGCCGACCATACTCCACTTGGATGTTTCCGACTATCTCATCGTCGATGGAAAGCTAACTCTCGGACGCTATCCGCAATATAGATGACGGGTGACCGACACGCAATCTGGGTAGTGTGCTATTCTTGTGTTGGTCACCCGAGAATCCAGCACCGACTCTATTTACTATCGTGGGAATAGCATGAATCAGAGCCAGGGATTGCCGGTCGGCCGCATTGCCTGCACCTCACAAACGCTTGAGGGCTATCCAACGCTCCATTGAATCTCCGGCGCTCCTTATTGAGCTTGCATTTCTCAAGCAGGGATTGATTATGCAGATCATTCACAGCGGCTGGAGCTATGTCAGCTGTAGTCAGTTCTTCAAGGTTCCAGATAGATTCTTTAGCCATAACCATAAACCTTTCCATCGCGCAGTATTTCAGCGCTTCTGGTTTCTGGTTTTTCTGGCTTTTGTTGCTGAGCAACTCTGGCGCAGGTTTCAACCCGCTGAGCAGGTAGGCGAAATCTTAGGAACGGATGCTACCATCGGTCGGGGCCATGATGTCAAGGGCACTATCAACTCTAGGAATGTGACCGGTGATTAGCACACAGCCTTCCTTCTGCTACGCGCCGTGCATCTGAGGCTTTTGCGGGTTTGTAACCCACTTCGGCTGAAGCGCCAGGATCTTTTGGCACTTTTCTATTCCGACTAGTGCTCGTTCTGCCAAAGGACCGCCCGCACCTGCCGCTTCGGCGTTTTTGAACATTCTCAAGGCGCGGGCGACGTCGTGATTCAGAAGCGCCACTTCGCCTCCCTGTACTGCGGCTCGCGCAAGCACCGGATCATCCTCGCAAGCGTTCACCAGCCTCTCATACTCGACTGCCGCTTCGGTGTTCATCTCGGATTCCCGCAGGTATTCGCAGATGACTATCCAATCGCGCGCTGGAAGCCGCGGTGCGACGTTGTTGTCGGGAAAGGCCGTAAGCAAACCATCATATGCGTAGAGCGCGGCTTCTTTGTCGCCGCCTGCAAGGTGAAGGCGTATGAGGCGCGCGTACATCGAATTGAGCCTGTCGAAATTCGAGGTTTGCTGATAAACCTGAATCGCCGCCAGTAGAGCGTTGGTGTCATTGGGTTGCTTGCCCAGGTGCGCCCTTAGCTTTCGTTCCGCCATCACCGCATCACCCTTGTCCAACGCTTCAAGGGCGCCGGTGACCGCGGGCGCCGCCGAGAACGAAACCATCGCCTCGATCTTTGGATTGATGTGTTGTTCCTCGTACTGCGTAAGCTTCATCATCAAGGCGAAGCCCGCTCCGAAAACGAAGCCGGCGATGTGAATGGAGTATCCGACGTTCGAAACAGAACCGGCTTTCTTGTCGAAGTACCAGTACACAATCTGGGCGATGAAGTAGGATGCCAGGTAAATGTAGCCCGGCACCATAAACACGAGAGGTCTCTTACCAAACAGTAATCTAACCAACCAGAAGTGCATGCAAAGCAGTTTGATTTTTGTTCTTGGGAGTCTGAAGAGGAAAGCTCCCATGGTTGCCGAGATCGCGCCTGAAGCGCCGATCGAAGGCACCGCCGCCGGATGAACCAGGCCGGGGATGCACGAAGCGGCTGCACCGAGAAGATAGAAGCCGAGAAAGACGCCTCTACCCCAAAGGTCTTCAAGACTGAATGCGACTGCAAAAAAGAATATCAGGTTGCCAAATAAATGAAGGTTGCCGCCGTGAAGGAATGCGGCGGTGATAAGTTGATAAGGCTTCCACTTGCCGTTTGGAGAAAGCCCGTACTTGTACCAGAGACTGTCCTGAGCCGCGGCCTTGAAAGCATTGATCTTCTGATCGAGCTCATCGCGCAACGACTGGGCTTCTATGCTGGCGAACCACTCCTTGTACTGTTCGGCCAATTCGGGTGACTGCTTTACCTGGTCGGCGATGGCGTCGGCTTCCGCCTTGCTGATCAGTCCGGCTTCCTGGAGCTTCTTCCGCACGTTTTCGTCGGCGAGCATCTCAGGATGCTTTTCTACGAACAGCTCCATCGCCGTTCCAAGCTTCATCATTTCTTCCTGCTGATTCGCAACAACAGGCATCGTGCCGTAGAAGATGACGACGTTGATGGCCATGATTGAGAACGTAATCCACGGCAGGCGCCGCACCGTCGAGTTCTCGTTGCCGATCGGAATAAAGGAGGAGACGAGGACAAGAAAAATGATGATCAGGATTAGAATTAGTGTGGAAAGCATCTGAAGCCGGTCCTTGTTTAAGGGAAGCGCTACGACAGATGAGGGCATTTACCGAGCAGGGCAAAAAATTCTAAGTTAGAACTCAGCGGATGATAACAAGCACCTAACGGGCGGGCAATAGTATTGTTATGATGCGCACGCTGGCGAGGGTCAGCAGGGCTTCTCAGGGGTTCGATACGGTCGCGGGCTCAACCGCGGCTTCGGCCTTCGTCGCCAGCGCCGCCGGTACCCGGATGGTGTGCTTGCCGGGCGGAGTCACTCCATGCTGAAGCTCAGGGTTCAATTCGAGCAACGCGCCGTAAGAGATCTTCAACTTCTTCGCGAGCGGGCGCAGGTCAGTCTGACTGGCTACCATGCGTGTCTGGTACCGATAAGGATACGTGGGCGGTACCTCGAAGCCATACTTCTTTGGTGTCTTCGCAATGGTCACCACCGCAAGTATTGCTGGAACGTAGTTGCGAGTCTCCTGCGCGATGTAGCCGCCTCGATGCAATCGCCAAAAGTCTCGCGAGCCCGAACGGGCGATCGCGTTATCGACATTGCCCTCGCCCGTGTTGTAGGCGGCAAGCGCGAGCGACCAGTCTCCGTTGTAACGAGTCGAAAGCCATTTTAGATAACGAGCCGCAGCGGTCGTTGACTTTTCAGGATCCGAACGCTCATCGAGCCAGTAGTTCTGGGTCAGCCCGAATCGCGCGGCGGTTGACGGGATGAACTGCCATATCCCTTTTGCCGCGGCCCACGAATAAGCGTAACCGAGCGTTGGAGTCCGGCCTCCATCGTCGCCCGCCCACGACCCTTCGTGAAGTAGTTGATAAACTGTCTCACGGGCATAGACGAGGTGAAGTTGAAATTGAATCGCGCCACGGATTCTTCTTCTTCGGCGGCGCCAACTTCCTCGAGCTCGGCATCTGAGAGGGACGCTATCTTGTCGAGCGGGGAAGGTTCAAAGCGCTGCTCGTTGAATCCACCATCCTTCTGCTCGAGAGCCGCTATCTGATAGTGATTGACCTTCTCGATTAACTCCCGGTAATAGATCCGAAGATCGTCGTCACTGCGAACGTCGATCGATTCGATCAGGATGGTGTCGACCGCTTCGTCGAATTCGCGGCGCGCGACTTCATACTGACCTGCCTTATAAGCCGTTTGTCCACGTTGGTAATGAGTCTCGGCGCTATTGATTATCTTACGAACCTCACTCTGCTTGGCTTCCTGCGGGGTCGCAGGCGCGGAAGGAGAAGTTTGAATCGCGGCCGTGTTAATTACAGCGCAAACTGAGATAACGCAGACAACTATGGCTTTCACTGCTCGATTGATCATTGGGTTGTTTACTACCATTTAACTACTTCTTTAGAACGCACTGGGACGCTTCAAGTTTCGAGTTTTCATTATACCGTACTTCTCTGGAGCGCCGCATAATAATTAGTTGAACTAAACCGCTACGCGGTAGTACACCAAGAAACTCTTCACTCATTCGATCAGTCTGGCGAGTCAATCAAAATTCCAACTCTCATATTTGAAAGCTTCTGACGCGGTGCAAACTCACGCGCCGTTTTGATTCCAG